>OGRG01000075.1_pt1 | contig 109047 bp, 155 predicted proteins | sample 1553501 | NCBI WGS metagenome assembly OGRG01 (sample SAMEA2580018, study PRJEB22360) | human gut metagenome | biome: human gut; feature: human-associated habitat; material: faeces | place: Denmark | collected 2008/2010 | reverse complement strand
TATATCATATTCCTTAGCAATAACATAGTTTTTCTATGCGGTTTCACCCAACAAAATTTTTCTAAACAGGCTTTCAAAAATTGGAACACAAATACTATTGCCAGCTTGTTTATATAATGCCATTTTATATCTTCCTCGTTTCTGTTGGACAGATGCAGCTGCTTCATAATCCTGATCCGTATATCCCATAAGTCGCCAGCATTCTCTTTCTGTAAGATATCTGTATTTTCCATTATGTAAGTCAATTACCTGTGCAGGTGTCCGATCCTGTCGCGTCGTGATTGTATAAGCATATTGGTCAATTACGGTTGCTCTTCTGATTCCGGATGCGCCAATACATTCCAGAATGCTCGGTTGTGTTACCTCATATACTGGATCAACTTTCTGTTCCAAAAATTCATGAATGTTTTTCATTGGCGTTCTAATCAGATCAGAAAAATCAAATTCCTTTCCTTTTAAACAGCTTACAGTGAAATAACGTTCTCTTGCTTGTGGAATACCAAACTCTCTTGCGTCTAATAGTTCATATGTACTTGTATATCCAAGTTTACTTAATTCTTCCATATATCTGTCGTGATTATGTACCATATATTTACTTCTGACATTTTTAACATTTTCCCAAATCACATATTTTGGTTTCCATTCTCCCATCTGTTTAATAATATTAATTGTTTCCCACATAAGACTCGATCTTGTTCCAGACCCTTCTTCTGCGCCAGCTCCATGATTTGTCCTTCCATTTCCGGTGGCTGTTCCTTGATGTCCAGCAACAGACATGTCCTGGCAGGGAGAACCATGTATTAGAATATCTGGGCGTAGGTTATATCCGACCACTGTTTGCGTTTTATACGGCAGTTCACTTTTGAACATTGCATTATATGATCTTACTGCTGCTTCGTCAATTTCGACATAATCAATTGATTTAACAGGAATGCCAATATTCCGTAATGCGCACCGTGGGCTTCCAATTCCACCGAATAATTCTAAAATTTGTACCATAATAATTTCCTTTCTTGATAAGGCGGTAAACAGGAAGCTTACCGCCTCGTTGATGTTTAGATAATATTTTTCATGATTTCTACAGATTCTTTTTGTGCTTTTTCTTCCATTCCTCTGACATACAACAGCGTTGTATTAATTGATGCATGATGTAAATTTTTCTGTACAAGCACAATATTACCCGTTGCGTTATACAATGTAGTGCCATATGTTGCCCTTAGTTTATGTGGACTAATTGTTTTTCCTTTTATATTACAAGCATATTTTTTTGTAATATCCGAAATTGCACTTGTAGACAATCTCTTTCCGGTTTTCCCAAGAAACAGAGCTGGCGTATCGCATACTGTTACAAGTTGATCCCTGTATGCTAACCATTTCTGTAATTCATCCAAAACTTTCGGAATTAAAATGAATGTATGAACTTTTTTTCCCTTGTCTGTTACAATCAAAGTTCCTTTATCCATATTTAAGTTTTCTATATCCATATTAGATAACGCTGCACAACGCACGCCTGTAGAAAGAAAAAGTTTTATAACTGTAATATCTCTTTGTGACCAAATAGCTGATGGTTTCCTTGTTTTCCCTGTTAGCTTATGGTCTACATTATAAAGATACGTTTGTGTTTCTTCTGGAGTCAAATAACTCTTTTCTCTTCTTTCTATTGTTCTCTGTTGCTCTCTCTTTTTTGGCTTCGCAATTTCTTCCATATAATTTTTCGAAAAAATTTTATATGCAAACATACATTTTGAAAAAAGTTTTAGTGCAGAATAAACTGCAATTTGATAAGAAGAAACTGTTTCTAATCCATTGTCTTTATCTTGTATTTTTGCCATATAGGATACAAAATCTCTCAGTTCAAGATCTTCTTCTTTTTCTTTTCCTGTGAACTTTAGAAATTTTAATACATCACACATGTAAACATATTTTGTCTTTTCTGATAAATCATGCATATATAAAAGGAAGTCTTGTAGATTCTTAGACTTCCCTTTCATAATGTTTTCGATTTTTCGTTTATATTTAAGTTTTTCTTCCTCTAAGCCTGTCTGGATTCTTTCATTCATTATATTCCTCCAATCATAAATCGGCAATCGCAGCAATAATTATAATAATAATGACTCCAATTGCGACAAAGGTTCCATAGTATCCAACGGCATATTCAAGTGACATAATATCTTCCTCCTAAAATTAAACTATTCAAAAATGTATGACGGAAACATCAGCCCTAACTCCTCTTCTGAAATTTCCATATTTTTGTTTTGGCTTTTAAATTCTTCATCGAACTGATGATTTAATTTCAAAACATTGTAAGCACTTTCAATCACCCACTCCCTGATGAACTCCATATCTGATTCCGACAAATCATATCCATATAGTTCTACATACCTAATCAACTTCTTTCTTATACTTGTTTGTGTTGGGTTCCATTTCTTTTCTAAATTCTCGAACTTACGCACATCTGTTTGACAATATTCCTTGAACGTTTTTCTTTTCATATATTCTCCTTTCTTTGCAACAAAAAACCGGCACATTTCTGTACCGGTTAATAACGTTCCTCCTTTCTGATTTTATTCAATTTTTCTTTCTTTTGATTGATGTGTCGTACTTTTGCTCGTGGCCTATATTTATCACAATGTTGACAATAATGATTGTGATCTGCTTCTCTCCCTTTACTACATTGTCCTGCACAAATATAATATAAGCATGGTGTTTCTCTTGTATTGCTCATCTTTTATCTACACCTATCGGCATGATAATATAACCAGAAATACGGAACCCTCTGGACGCAAGTTCTTTTAAATCTGTTGCAATTCTACCTTCTTTCAATAATTTATGCATATTACAATGGATAGTGCCTTTGCTTTTAATTCCAACACCTTTTCCAATCTCGTCATAAGACGGAGCATAACCATGCTCAAAAATGTAGTCTTTGCAAAATTCATAGATTTTATCTGTTGTGTCCTGTATGTTATCATATTTGTTTACCATAATTATTCTCCCTTCTTTTTAAAAACATCACTGACCTGCCACGAAATCATCTCATTTCCAAGCTCAATAATTCTATCCTTGAAATTTTGAACAAACTCCGCTGTAATAACTTTTACAATATTTGCATTGGTTGGTTCTATACCATCTTCGACCAATGCATTTATGATATCATCTTTTGTCCATGTAGTGTTCATATCTTTACATTTTTCTAGTTCATATCTCGAAATCGTTTCTTCAATAGTGTCAAAATCAACACATCCATAACCAATTCTCTCTCCGTTTTCAGCTAAATATAACATATAAAACATTCCTTCATTTTCGCCATTACCCCGTAACTCATCAATGTTGTTGCCATATACAATATCAATTAAATTCCCTTCCCATGGATGATCTGCATAAAAATCACAATCATAACCATCTTCTGCGTCGTATCTGTCATCTTCTTCTGTCACAATCATCATGTACTTTTTATCTGTTCTCATATTCTTTACCTCCACTTTATATATTGAACCTCTTCTGTCTTATACTTCAAAATCAAACTCGCTTAGACCGCCACTATCCATTACGTAAGCTTGTGCTGCTTCTGCATACGTTCCATCAAAATTTCCATTTTCAGTATCGTAATCACTAACATGATTTCCAATTTCAGATTCATAGAACGAAAAAATATTTGTAATTAAATTTTCCATTTCAGTTCTAGGTTCATACCCCTGTTCTCTAATCCATGCTGCCATGTAATCATAATCGCACCATTTTTCTTTCGGATATTGTGAGTAATCTTTTTCTTCTGTCCATTGTCCAAACCAATCAACCATATTTATACCTCCAATCAAATTCGACATTCATCTGGTCACATTTGCATGATCATAACTATAACCTTTCTTATTTACATACTCATCAAGTGCTTCAAACATATCTCTTTCAAGCTGCGCTACCCAATCGTCTGCATTCCAGTTTACTTTTAATTGATAGTCTAAATAATTATCCGATTCCCATTCATCATCGTTCTCTCCGTATTTTATACAAACGAAATAATCAATAACTGGTGTCTTATTTCCGATTTGATCATCGTAACGAGTAATCTGTTCCTCTGTGAATAAATTCACTTCAACATCAACATATCCAATTCGAAGTACAGCAATACCTCTCTGTGGCTCTCCATCTTCATACATATCCTCCATCCAATTATTTCTTATCTTTTCAATACAATCTTCAATTCCATTCAGCATGTATTTGTAATCATTTCTCTGTTTTGCTTCTTCAAATGTCATTTTATCTTCATCCTTTCACGTTCTTTGACAAGAATATAATTTATATTTAGCAAATTCCATTTTCTCTAAACTCTACAAGCAACCCATACATCCGTCCTTTCTTTTCAAAGAAATCGTTCCAATTAGATAATTCTTCGATCGAATAATTCTGATTATACATATCCGCTTGCCATTCAATTGCTTTATCTCTCCACTTTGCTTTTTGTTTTACATAACTTTCATGTCGTAATAACGCTCTATGTTTTGTATAATCTGACTGTCTCATTTTTTATTCTCCTTTTCTGCAATTAAAAAACAGACAACATATAGTCATCTGTTTCTACACATCAAAATTATATTCTGGATAAAGATATTCCAAATTCAAATCTTCCTCGAACCAGCAATGATCTGAAATATCCGGAATATCTACAATTACATGATCTGAGTGTGTTTCTTTTATTTCTCCATTATGCCATTTACCTGTGTCTGGATCATGATACTTAACTTTTTGTTTTACCTTGAATAAATGTGCTAAGTCTGCCATAATTTACCTCCTAACGAAATGTGCTTTCATCGTGTTATTTCTTCTTTGCATTTTTCAAGAAAATCTTTAAATTCCATATCTGTAAACTCAAAGAATATCTGCTCAACTGCTTCCTTATCCGAACTGTTTCTCCAAATATTAAAAATATCCTGCGCAATCCCTGTTATCTCGAAGTCATTTTCTTGAACTATATCTGCAAGAATTGTATCCGCATCTTTTATCCAACCATCCGGTGTATTATTGTTAAGTTCTTCTACTTCTTTTAATAATTTTTCCATGCAATCACCATCCTTTTGAATTTTTCGTTATATCTTCCAATAGTTTCTATTTGTAATTATAAATCATATCAATTACATGTTTTTTAATTTCCATAATATCATTTTCTGTAAGTTCATAGTCTGGAGGAAAAGTTCCTTTTCGTCTTGCTTCCATAATCCAATCTTCAAACACATCTACAATTTCTCCAACTCTTGCCTGAAATTCTGTCAATTCTTTTGTAAGAATATTCTTCACAAAAGATACAACATCTTCTGGAATTTTTTTTTGTCACACTCCCATAATTTATCATGAGATTTTTCTCCAAAATATACAGATAATCTATATGTATCACCGTTATAAACAAGAGCGTAATTTCTATAATTTCGTGTTCTTGAAACTTCTTTTAACGTAACCATAACTATCATTATTCTTCCTCCATATCTTCAATTCGGTCACAAAGTTTATTCAATACATCTTTTAACGTTTCTGTATCAGTACCCTCAATTGCCGCAACAATACCTGGTAATGTTCCTAATTTATATTCTTCATCATCATATCTATCAGAGATACATGACCAGATTCTTCCTGCTAACTGTAAATTCTCCATACTCCATTCATATACTGGAAGATCATCACAAACTTCTGCATCTCTATCCATACGAATTAAATCAATATCGTTATCCCATGCGTACTGGAGTACAATCCGTAAATCGTCTGGCATGATTATGGTGCCAATTTCATTTTTGCTTGGAACCGTAATAAAGACTCCTTCGTCATAATTATAAGCATACGGCAAATGCATACTATTCAATTTTCCAAAGGTTCCCTGTGTCAGATGTGCTGTACTAATATCCAGGTACTTTCTCTCGTTTGTTTTCATAATTTTATTCTCCCTTCTTAAAACCGCTGTTTCATCTTTAGCAGCATTCCATATCTGTATAAAAGAACCACCAAATTTTATTATAGCTTGCGTAAACAACATTTCCTACAGTTTTAAAATATTTTGGATATTCATTACATTTCATATTTGTCATCCTCCATTTTGATTTTATAAATTAATTGGTTCATCATTCTCATCATATTCAATCTGATAAATCTTCGCTGCATAACCAATATCTTTTAATTTATCATAAATTTCCATTGTAATTGTTTCGCCACCTACTGCCCATTCAAACGAAAATCTACTATCATTGTTTTCAATAATTTCAATCAAATGATCTAATAATTCTTCTGTATTACTTGCTCTTTCCATCTGTTCTTTAATATTATTCATAATCATAAATAGCACCTCCTTGAAATGCGGTTTTCATTTACTTAATACTTTCCATTTATCAATATTTTCAGTATCAAAAAACGAATGCAATTCCTCTTCTGATAATGGTGTAATTCCATAAACACCATCATATCCAAATCTTTTCAAATCATCTTTTATAAACTCTTCTGCCTCTTCAAAAGTTGGATAATGATCTGCTTTGATTGCTATACTATACTCCGTATCAATAAGACCTCTATTGATTTCACATCCATTTTCTACTCCATTTTTAATTTCTTCTTCTGTTGCTTTTACTCCGCAATTTAATTCGTAATATTTAATATTCATAATATTTCTCCCAATCTTCTTCACTTAATGACTTCCATAATTCAAAAATCATTTTTTCACACGCTTCCATATCTTCATAAACATCTTTCATATCATATGGTGCACCATTAGTTCCATGTCCTGTTTTATCTAGCCACAAATATGCTTCATAGCTGCAATCGTAACAATCATAATAATCTCTAATGTCGTTTAATAATGTATATACATTATTATCTTCCATTTCCGATTCAAAGCTAAAATCTTGACCTGCCGGACTGCCTTGTGAAAATTCATAAGAAAAATTATCTCCGTCATTTGATTTAATATCAACTTCCCATCCGTTCTCTTCTGCAATCTCTACAATTCTACCTCTCATAGCTTGTAATTTATTCATATCATCAACCTCAGATCAATCTTCAATATTTTCCATTATCCATCCAATTCCTTTTGAATGCTGTTCGTCAAACCAATACCAAATTTCTTCTCTGCTAGTTCCCTTGGGAAAAATAAACCAATCTTCTTCCATATCTTCTGTATCAGGATTCATTGGTACATTTGTAAGTGTTTTCCATAAATCTTCCAACAAAGAATCATATGTAGTATATTCTTTTACGACTTCCGGTTCTGGACTCTGAATTACAATGTGCATTCCATCATGTAATTTCCCTTCCATAGCCAATAAAGCTGCCCACATAATGCATGTATCTGTGTTGTTGAAATGATCTGCATTTTCCAAATCTGTAATAGCTGTTTCTTCGTCGTTAATATCACAGAAAAATACATCGTAATCTTCATCTTCTAATCTCTTTCCGAATCTAAAGAATCCAATTTTACCGTAAAATTTCATAATTTCTACCTCCAAGAAATATACTTATTTATTAAGCATACTCATTTTCCATTCCATAATCTCTATATCAATTTTATGAGCGCAATCCTTACAAAAATCAACTCCAAGCATTGATAAATTCTTTCCAACAGAATGTAACGCTTCTAAATGTCCACTTTGTAAATATTCTCTTTCTACTCCAAGAATATCTATCTTCTTAACAACTGGAATTTCTTTTCCGCAACAATCACATACATAAATTTCTCTTTTACTCATTAGATCACCTCAAGACACTGAACAGGAATTTCACAACATAAATCGACTGTTGCATATTCTTGTCCATCTTCATTTTTCCATAAATTAAATACTTCACATATTGTTCCGGCAAAACGGGCCTCCATAGCCTCACAAGTCGTCTCATCAAATGTTAATTTTCGTAGTTCTTCTCTCAAATTATTTTTAACAATTACTTTATCTCCAATTTTCATATTTATTTTCCTTTCTTTGAAATGTGCTTTTCATTGTGTTATTCTCGCATATTTTAATGGATATTTCGAAAAATCCAAATATTCAGAATTATATACACTAGGAATAAATTTTCTAAAATCATCATAGTACCATGCTTTCCATAATTCTGTTCCGGTCTTTACAAATTCCCTAGTGGCTTCTTGAAATGCGTCATATAACGTCATGTTATATACTTCCATATTTTCTTTTGTTCTTTCTTTTACCTTTTTAGGAACTCTACCAATTATCAAATCATCGTCATAAAACATATTCATACTCCTTTTTTTATGAGAAGTTTCCATTGCTATTTTACTTTGTCCAATCCAAATAAAGCATCAGGAAAACTTCTCTTTATTTCTTCAAAATTTTCAAAGCAATCTGCATATCTATCTGTGCCATCTTCTATGTTCAATACGAGAAAACTTCTATCTCTATCATTCCATAATGTTCTTGCATCATGTTCTGAAATAATATCAAACCATTTTGAAAAATATTCTTCTGTAAACATTTCAATTCCTCCAATCTTTTAATTGATTAGTTTATCAAACCCTATCTTATTATTCTCTGTCTTGTTGTACTAAAAAAGCAGATAACTTTTTCGTCACCTGCTTTCCTTAAATATTACGAAACTGCATCTCCGTATCATTTCATAATCTCTACATCCTTTATAATTATCACACATCCAATTATAAATCTCTGTATCAGACATATTATGAAATTTTAGAATATGTTTTCTGCATTCATCTAAGATATATCCTTCCATATTTTACTCCTCAATTTCTTCAACATCACTTTCATCATAATGAGTATCTGCTATTGGAATACATCTATCAGATTCCAATTTTTCTTCCGCTATTCTAAGTGCTTCAGTTTCATTTTCTGCCTCTACTTCATATTCTTCATATGTTGTAAATGTCACACTATACTTCTTCATAATCATTCCTCCATCATTTCTTTAAATTCTATCCAACTTTCAAAAGACTCTTCCAATCCTCTCGATCGAATGGTTTCCATTTCGTCTTCTGTCATTTCATAATTTTTATCTTCACAATATTGTTGGACTGTATCATGCTCTGCTTCTAACCACTTATCATCGTCTTCAATTTTATCGACTTCTACTAATAATTTATCAAGTTCATTCATAGTAGTCAACCTCCAATTCATGTCAACAATCAATAAAGAAAATCGTTCCGTTAAATATTTATTCTCTCTTTTTTTAATGAAATTTCCGTTTCATTCTTATTTTATTCTCTCCATGCTTTAACAAATCTATCGGCATGATCTCTCCATTCCAAATGTCCATATTCCCCTCTTACGATCATATCTTTGGTAATATTTCCATCATCTAAAAGAACTTTTACTTCTTCATATGCGCTTGGTAATTCATCATCTTTAGAATTCATTATCATTTTCTTCAACCACCATTGCTAATCCATTATTAGTCAATACTCTTTCTATCTCAGCAGGTTTTGATTCTTCACTTAAATAATCAGAATCCATTACGTTCATAATCTCTTCTATAATAATATCCATACTTTCTCTTGTAATTGCATTAATTGCTACCATTCTTATCTACTCTCCTTTCTAAAAGTGTCATTTCAATATAATCTCTATTGCATTATCTAATGGTGTTATTCTCTTGATTTCTTCATCCATATATTCTCTAAGTGCCTGATTTATATATGGTGTTTCACAATCAACAAGAATATCATTTTCTCTTGCAAGAACAACGCTGTCAGTATTTAATACTTCTAATAAATCTCTTATTTTCATATTGTTTCCTCCATCCTATCTAATACAATTCATTAAAAGCATCTATAATTTCCTGTCGCAACTTTTGTTTCTGTTTAAGTTTTTCTCCACTGCACAATTCCATTTCGTGATCTGCACTTGTTACATAATGTTCTCCATCTTTCCGTAAGTACACATCTATTTCTTCAATTCTTTTATTGTCTAATCTCATTTTCATGTAAATATGAGTTCCATATGTATGTTCTACCAACTTTTCCTGCATATTATTCCTCCTGAGACTTTCCGTTTCACTGTTATCTCCACCCAATATCTTTCGGTGTAATTTCAATATAACAATGTGGTATGCACGATTTACCGAAGTTTACACCAATAAAAATACTTGTGTCTCTTAAAGATATTTCTGTACTTGTAATTTTACAAAATTTTATAATATACCACGGTAATTTATTCTTGATCCATGTCATTCTCATTGAATCACTATCTGAAATTTTCTCATAAAGCGAATACATTTCATTTTTCTTTGTCTCATATTCTCTTCTATCATTAATAATTTCATCCCTACATTCCTGATACATCTTATAATACTGTTCCTCAAGGCTATTTGATAATTCAGTCAAGGATGTCTGTATACTCTTCAATCTTTCGTAACTATTTCTCATATAAAATCACTCCTTCTATTCTGAAATCTACGTTTCATCTATATAATTCACGTTTACACTTCTATCTAACAAATCATCATTTCTTTTTGTTCTCTTTGACTTCGAATGAAATGTTACAAGTTGCAAATGGACACTTCCAACATTCATAATGTTTACCTTTGTCACAATTTTTCTCATTCACAATACAACCTTGTTCATGAATGTAATCTCTTTCTTCAAATGAATTACAAATAATTTTTATAAAATTCATATTTTTCCACCCTATAAATCATCGTTTCATCAGTTTTCTACTTCTACAAAAACAGTGTACTCAATTCCATTACATTCAAAATTCCATTCACCGTCATATGTGCAACCTGGCTCTGTGCATGTCAACTCAAACCCATTATGGAATAATACCCCTTCTGTATATGGAGCTTCTTCTTCACAAATTACTAATTTAATATCCACTTCAATTCCGTTTGGGAATTTTGCGGCGTGTGTAATCGTCTCATCTCGTTTATACCCATATTTCTGATAAATTTCATCGCCTGTAAGATTAAGTAAATCGTTAATTAACTTCATTTCCGCGTTTGAAATTTTAATTGTTTGTACCATAATATTTTCCTCCAATTCTAAAATCCAAATGAAAATCTTGTTTCATCCTAATTCCAATCAATAAACTGTTCAATCTCTTCTTTTTCAATGCCAATTCCGTCTAAAAGAAGCAATAATGCATTCACTGTATCTTCTTTATCAAACGATTCCATCCAAAACCAATCAATAATGTTGCTTATTATTATTCTTCCGTCATTATCAATTGTGAAATTATCTAAGATGTACTGCAAAAATTTCTCTCTCATACCATCACTCTCCAATCTCAAACAATTCGTCACCGGAAAAATCAACCATATCTTGTAAAACGGCATGAGCAAATTCCTTTGCATAGTCTGTCCATATCTTATATTGTAATTCTTCCGGATTTAATTCATTAAGTCCATAATCTTTGACGAGTGCCTTTATAATGTTTTTCATTCTGTATTCATAATTTTCTTCAGTAGTGTGAATATGCATATACATAATTTAAACCTCCTCATAATCTTCAAGTAATTCTTTTAAATTTCCTTTTCTCCATCTATGTAGTTTTCTATCTCCTAATAGATTTTTAACATTGACTTCTGTCCAGTACATATACTGTTTGACGGCATTGTGATAATATCCGTCATTATGAACTTCAATATATTTATTTTTATTTTTCTTATTTCTATAGATTTTTATTACCACAATTTTCACCGTCTCTCTTTTTCAAATCTCTTCAAGAATCCATTTCTCAACAAAATCAAGTACAGCTTCAGGGATAACACCATCTATTCCTTCGCCATAATTGAATGTTTTTCCTACAAGTGTTGTTTCAAACTTAATGTCCTCGTTGTATATAATTTTATATGTTCTTAATCTACCAACTTCTCTTACTAATTCGACTCTCAAAACATTCATTCTTTTTTATCCTTTTCATTATTATTTGAATTAATTCACGTATTGTTTTTACACATCCATAGAAATGCAATGGTAAGCCCACCATCTTCCATTTCTTTCAACAAGTTTGTACCAACTCGTAAATCTCTGTCCCGTACAATCAAACACAGAAGGAACACATTCCATATATTCATTATATTGGAACCATTCATCCGCTGTTTCCCTTGTAGTGATTTCTTCTGGAAGTCGAAGTAATTCAATATACCCGTCAATTCCATTTTCATGCACAATATGTCTTTCTGGTTTTTCATTCTCTCGTTTATAAATTTCACGAATTTTTCTTTTCCTTTTGAGAATTTTATCTCCGCATATTTCATTTACATCGTATCCTTGCTGTTCACACAGTTCTTTACAAATTTGAATCGCCTCATAGTATCCCCATAATCTGTGCTTTGTCTCATAATCCATATTTCACATCTCCATTTTATCTATTCCAGATCCGCAAATCTGCCATCGTAATTCTGTTTCCACGACCTATAAACTCCGTTTGTATCACGAAACTCTAAGTAATATGCCTCTCTCCATTCCCACGGCTCCTGTCATGCAATCTCTTTAATTGTACAAACAATGCCCTGACAATGAATTCTATCTCCTGGCCGTAAGTCTCTCATAATTATTCTCCCTTCTCTGTAATAAAATAGGCAGCTAGGTATTTATTCTCCTAACTGCCTTTACGGTTGCATTATTTTGTTTAGTTGCTAAACATTACAGATACTCTGCAAAAATCTGAAGGTTGAATTTATTGCTCAACTCCTCAATAGTCATATCTTTAAGTTCCTTTGCAAGTGACAATTCATTTGCATCATAACTCCATTCCATTGCACATCCGTTTGGTGTTGCAGGGAATTTCACTTCTACACAAATTTCATCTGTATATTCTGTAACATCTGTTACTGTACCAAAGAAGCTTCTATGTGTTCTCTCTCCATATTCCTTTTCGTATTCTGTATCTGGATTAGATACATATACTAAATCGCCAACTTTAAACATCTTATTTACCTCCAATCATACTAAGAAATCTTAGTTTCAACCGATACTGTCATATCCTGTTTCAATTACCCTGTTTCCATATTCATCTTCCAAATCATATCCTCTGTATGATTTTCCAATCACTTTAACTTTTGTTCCTTTTTCGAAATAACCTGCACAACTATCAACCTTTTTTATTGTAGTTGCCCAATCGCCAATTTCAAACCCGTTTTTATTTTTTACATATGCCATATCTTTATCGTCCTTTCTGTTGAAATGCGAATTTCTTACTTGTGTCACTCTTTTTCAAATTTAGTTCCCTTCCAATCTAACCCATAAATCAGATAATTGGATAACTCGTCAAGTACATCGTCGGGTGTTTCATTGATAAATCTATTCATATTTACTGTAGTTCTGTCGTGTGTATATTCATCAATAAAGTCCATGATTTCCTTTACTGTAATATCCGTTCTCTGAATTTTATAAAAATCAGGATACCATCTATCAGAAAATCTGCCGTTAAAGTAGTCTGTTGCATACTGACCTGTTTTCATAGGAACTTTGATCCCGTGACTGTAAAAAATTTCTTCTACTGCCTTTTCTTTCTCATTTTCCTTAAATGTATCTGTATTGATTACTTTATCTTCGTATGAAGAAAAATCTGCTGAATACATTTCATAACAATCTTTTGATGGATCGTCCCAATCAGGCGAAATATCTGCACCAATCAGAGTTGCATTTCCACATGCTGCACAAATAAGAAGGAAGTTTTTATCAGCATCTAATGCCTTTTCAATCCTCTCATTTGGGATAGCATGAATCCGTCCACATTTACAAATTCTAATATCATACTTTCTACTCATATCTTACCTTTCCTTTCCAATGAAACACGCATTTTTTACATTATACGTCCATTGTATTATTTGAAATAATTATTCCGCCTTATCTAGCAAAATGTTACCGACTTCTTTCACTGTAAGTTCTCTGATTATCTTCATTTTCTGTGCCAGGATTATTAGCCTCATTTAAATTAGTCTTAAAAGAAAAATCTCCAAAATACTTATCTTGTGCCTTTTTTCTGCAAATAGTAGCTTCTTCAATTGTATTAAATCTACCCAAGAATATTGTTTTACGGTTTACCTTAATTGTTGCTGCCCATTTTTGTTTTTCATTATCAAAATGAACCCCTGTGACTCCTGATGAATTATTCTTACTTAGTGATGCATTACGGCAATTCTCTGTATTTGTACAGATACGAATCTGAAACTTTCTGTTATCATGTTTTACATGATATATATGATCTACAATTATATCTCTATCTGTTAATCCTAAAATCAATCTATGCATTCTAATTGGATGATTATCCCCGCTATTTGCGACCACGTATCCGCTCTTGTCTATATGCCAATTATAATTTTTTATCAAATCATAATCTTCCAAATCAAAGTAAAATTCTTCTCCTTTTGTGGTATAGCCTATACCAAACGAACCAGTTAAATCATAATTATTAAATTTACGTTTGATTCCAGTATCGTTTATTTTTTGTAAATTTTTTCTACAATGCTCCAAAATAACACAACCACAACTCTTTGTGTGACCACTCTTCAAATCTTTTTGTCTTACTGGAAAAATTTTATCTGAATTGCATTCACAAAACACGTTCCATCCAGCTATCTTCCTTCCACAATCAATAAAATCTTCGGACTGAGAAACTACAGTAAGTCGTCCAAATTTCATACCTACTAAATTTTGTTTAGTTTTGACCATTTTTTACCTCACTTGATTTTAATTTACTTCTAATTCGTTCAGTGTTTTATTATTTTTATGTGTGCCAGCCGCATCTAACCGCAAATCCCTTTGTAGGATAACACTCAGCCTGCATCCATTCATTGATTGGTGTGGAATACGTTTTATGTATAAAGAGTGGATACAGGTTTCCGTCTGATAATTTTCTTAAAAGCTTGTATGCTTTCATCTTACTCCTCCATTTCGATTCCAAATTCTTCCCATAACAACCGCTCGAACTTCGGATCTCTCTTTATGTATTCCTGTAAAAACAGTTCCGGTTCACACGGCGTAAGTTTACAATGTAAGTCCTCCCGAATATCATCGTCCATATATGTGGCAATATTATCCATTAACTCCTGCTTCAACTCAAATCTTCTTCCAAACCGTAACATATTCATCATCCTTTCCAATAAAATAAGAGACCAGATTATATCTAGTCTCTTTATTATTCTCTGCTTTCCGCTGCAATTCTTGCCAGTTCTCTTACCTCATCGGCATTTTCTCTCATGTAATCTCCAAACTTATCTTCGTCTAGCTCCTCATCTCGTTCATAACACTCCTCCCTATATCGTTCCCACATTGTATCTTCTACAATGTGGCAACTGAATCGTTTTCCGTCATATTCAATTTCCGGATCGGCCCATTCATTATGCCAGATATATCCGATTCCAGGAATCCCATACCAATCAGGATATTCTTTCATCGGAAAACTTACAAATCCGTTTGCAACTTTCATATCTCTTTCGATTGTGCTTATCATATCAATCGCCACCTTTCAAATTAAGGCACAGACCAAGACCACCATCAATATTCGGTAATCTCCTATATGCGTCTCTATGAATACAATCTGTCTTACCACATTCAGGGGCAGTAACACTTCTTATATTCATCATAAGACATTTTATAACCTGTCTCTTTAAATCTCTCTTCCGTCATCATAATAAATCACTCCTTTAAACAATCCTCGTCAACTACTGCAAATAACTTAATCTCTTTGCCGACTTCGCTTTCATCAAGATCCAGATTGTAAAGCAATTCTGAAAATGACTCATTTGTAAAATCTCCCTTATATAAATACACGTTATGCACTATTGGAGTACACCACAAGTGTAATCGAATGAACTCAATCAACTCAATCCATTCACACTCATTACATATCCGTCTTGCACACTTTACTAATGACTGAACAAAATTCTGAGTCATTAATCCGTTACCTTCAAGATTTTTAATTTCTTCATCCGTAATCTCTTTTACATTTTCAATTCCCTTATCCATAATATAAGAAATAACTGCATTTCCCATTCTAAAATCAAATTCCTCTTCAATAATATTTCCTATTTTTGTCTCATACCACTTCATATTTGCTACCTTCTAATAGTCTTCATCAATACATTCGTCTGCTTCGCTATAATATTGACCATCATATCCTTTTTCCATTAATTTCTCCCAACAATCATAGCATACCAATCTAAAAGTAATTCCGTGACAGTCTCTTGTAAAATTCATATCATTTCTTTCTACTTCTTTTCCACACACTGGACAAATTCTCATATCCTTTTCTTCCATATTTTTATTCCTTTCTATTTATACATTTCTCCATCTTTTGTTCTTGAAATCGTTCTTTCAACTGGTTTTATATAACTTCTTTCCAATCAAGTATCTGTTTATATCCATCTGCCTGTAAGATATGAATTTCTTCATCCTTATCGAGTTCGTATCTCTTCCGAAAATACTCTTTTAATCCCTCTTCTCTTTCTGCTCTCCACAATTCATCATGAGTGATTATATCTCCAAATTTTTCCTCATCAGTTGTTACGGTAATATCAGAAATCTTTCCAAAATACATTTCTTCAAGTAAATCTGTATCCACATCTCCCTTGACAATGTAATCTTGCCAATCACCTTGACAATAACCTCTAATTGTTCCGTCTTTAAAAGCATCTTCTGGATAAAGCAACCGTAATACATCAACTATAATATCTTCTGTACATCTGCATTTATCGTAAAGCTCCTTTAATTTTGCATTTACTTCTTCGGATGTATATTCAGGATACTCATCATAGCAATCAATATCATTCAGTATGTCTTTCGCTGCCTGATACCATTCAGCATCTTGATATTCCTTACAATATCTATTACCAGTAAGAACCACCTGTTCATCAAAATTGTTACACCCACAATAATCTTTCCACACATCATTATCATTGTATAACCACCATGTTCCATCGCCGGTGTTGTCAATTCTAATTTCTACCATTCCGTTCTACCTCCATTATGCTGTCTTATTTATCTCAATATATTTTGCAATTCTCTTTTCAGCTTTAACCTTTACATCTTTAATATTAACTGGTAGAATCAAGAAGCTATATGTATCTCCCTTAATAATCCACGGGCAAACCTCTTTTGTCCCATAGAAAATCGGGTATTCAGAATCTACGATACTCATTACATCTACAAGAAAATTTGGATTAAAGCTAATATAAAAATCTTTTTCTGGTTTCTCTTTGACTTCGATTTCATCAAAAGCTTCATATCTCGTTGTACTTGCATACGAGTATAAATTTCCATTTTCTGCATGAAATGTAACTGGCAATTTCGATTCTTTCAAAAGGTCTGCGTCGTACTTCATTGCCTCTAATAGCTCTTTTGCATTTGCAGTAAATTTATAATCCCATTCATCCGACAACATCTGATTTACTTTGAAGTATTCACCATCAATTCTTTTTGTAATATATGTAAAGTTTTCACTTTCTACTTTTACATACTTATCGTTCTGAGAAATAATGACTTTCCTTTCTGATTTTTTGTCCAATAATTTCTTAAACACTGGAACACATCTGCAATGCAGTTTTACTGTTTCAAACGGATTTTCTGTTTCTTTAAGAATCATATCGTCTTCTAACTGTCGCATTCCGATCATACAGTTCCATAATGCCTCTACACGTTTCTCTTTTGTATTAAAATTGAACACGCTCATCATCCGATTGACTTCTTCTCTATTTGACACAAATACTGACAAATTAGAAATTGTTTCAGATAACCAGTTTTCTTTTACATCCAGAATGTTTTCTCCGTTATCTAATACTGGAAGAGAAACATCTGTATTTTCAAATCGTGGAATAAAAACATTTTTCTTGCCACACTTGATATTGATTTTCTCTTCTTTATCTGATGTGATATCTTCTATGGTAATTTCTCCTGACATTTTTGAAATAATTTTAATATCTTCAATGTCGATTCCGAACATACCAGGTTCTGTATGGTACGTATTTTCTGTTCTTACTTCAACATAATGCTCAATATCTGTACTAAGAATTTTTAAAATTCCCTCATCGTCAATCGAGAAATATAATCTTTTAAGGCTCGGTACAGACACTTTTTTATTCACAGCTGTCATTACCTTGTCCATCATAATTTTCAGTTCTTTTGAGTCCATTGTAAATTTCATCATATTATTTTATCCTTCCTTTCTTATGCTACCTTTGTCCACTCTGCATGTGTATTTTTTCTATGTTCTTCTCTGCTGCAGATCAGAATTTCACCTCTGTAATATCGAATTACTGCATCATACGCCCTGGGTTTATCAAGCAACTTCTGTCTAATTTTTTCAATTTCCTTTCCGCCATGATCCGCTTCATACTTTTCAAGCGCCCATTCCATAGTCTCATAAAACTCTACCCATGATAATAAAGCAGATTCTTTTTCTCTATTACATTTCAGTTCTTCCATATACATTTCTGCTTCTGCATATGTTTCAAAAACTTTATTTGGATATTCTGTGTTATGTTGTCCATAACATAAAGTCCATGCAGGGCATTTCTTTAATAACCGGTATCTATCATGATCAAACTCTACTTCAATTTTCTCTTCTACATCAGGAACCTTAACAAGATAACCATTATCAAATAGCCACTGAAGATCCGATGGACATGTAACATATCTACCTTTCATTGCTGCGTTGATTTTTTCTTTTTTATCAAGGTTTTCTGTTACGGTATATAAATCAGTGCTATATGTACATCCTTTAGGAACTTTTTTAAATTCCGTTTCTGACTGAAATTCTTCAAACGGAATTCCATTTATTAATCTAATTTCTGGTGGTCTTAACCGTGATACCTTGTGAGTACATGTTGTTTTATACTCATATATTCCATATGATACATGCATTCCAAACTGACTATCCTCAACGTAATAACAAACCTGATTCTGTTTCATTTTACATTCTCCTTCCTAATAAATAAGGCAGATACATTTCTGCATCTGCCTTATTATTCTCTGTCCATGAAACTAATATTTCATCTGACTACATTTCTTCATTATTATATGTATAATCAAAATCTCCATATTTTAATTCAGACTTAATAGTATCTCTTGTTTCTGTTTTCCAATCCTGTCTGAATAGTTTTGCCTGCTCTTTTGGAGTATTTTCTTTGTCAACTAACTTAAATTCTCCATCAACATAATCGTATCTTGTAGTAACAGGTTTATATTCCATATTACCTTCTTCAATCTCTTTCGAGATTTTCATCTTTAACTTCTGTTGAGATGTGCCAATGAATAAAAGTCTCATGCTAGAATACTCTTTCCATTCATTGCAACTATGTAAATAATATATTTGTTTTGCCATATAATCACTTTCTTTTACCACTCAGGCTCTTTATCAATTAAACCTAAGTAAAACGCATCCTTTTCTCTGTTCCAAAAATGTTCTCGCAAATCAGCAAGCGATTTAGTTCCATTCTTCAACGCTTCATAATCTGCAAGTACCATATCATCTGTGTAATTTGTATATTCATTTCTTGCAACACCAAGTCTGAATGTCTCGCCTTTTCGTATCCAACCAGATCTACTTGTGTTTTTAGCTATCGGATAAGCACCAATTGTATATCCATGTAAATCAGGATATTTTTCTGTATTTTCGCTATGCCAGTCTTCAAGCTGTATTTTTGTTCCATCTGCAGTTACTGCTTTATCAATAATCTGCATATCAATCACTAATCCTTTCTCTCCACTTTTTAATTCGCACAGGGTAAATTACGTTTTCTCTGTATGCTTTCAATTGTGCTTTTGCATCTGCTCTATCTTCACAATTGCACTCAATATCCCATCCATAACCACAATTTCCTTCGATTGCATAACAATCTTTCGTCTTTCTTTTATATGCCATAATCAATATACCTCTTCATAAAATTTAATTGTTCTTTCCTTTTCAGCTTTATATTTCGCTTTATCAGTAAATAATGTGAGATAAATATCTCCCTCACAATATGTAAATACCGTCATCTGTTCATCTGAATAAGCGTAAGAGCTATAACCATTTACCTGCACTAAATCGAATTTGCATTTCTTTGCGAACTGATAGCTCAAATCAGACATCCAATGTCCACTCAACATATAGTTTCCATTTCTATCTTCTGTCTCTTCCATGAAGTTTACGTTCGCAATCCGTTTTGTATCTTCGTTCAATGGATACACTGACAAATCTAAATCGGCAATGTCATATTCTTCTTTATCTGGGATTCTTCCAGTTTCTCTAATCATCTGATAGTATTTGTTTCTTGGTATATATTTCATTATTTCATCCTCACTTTCATCATTTCTTTTCTGTATTCTTTTATCTGTTCCAAAGTCAACCATTCCGGTTTTTCTTCCAGTGAGTTCCAAATCCGTTCCATTTCGTCACAGATTACTTCTACACTGCCGCCCCACAGATGACCTTCATAACCGTTTCCATTTCCGAGGAAATAGTTACAATCATTTCTCATTCTGTCTAAGAACATGTAATCCCTTTCCCTTGGATGACGAACAAAAGGATCATCGCATTCAACTGGTTCTGTTACTCTATTACATGGTTCACCACAGATTTCATCCCATTCAGTTCTATAAGCACCTGTATAGAGATTGAGTCCGTTTTTACCGTTGTTTTCATCAAAATATAACTTTCCATTTTCATCTTCGTAGCATGGAACTTCCATGTATCCACCAAACCCAACATATTTGACTTTCATATTATCAACCTGCCTTTCTATCCGATCCACTGTTTTTTTACTGTGTCATAAATCGCCCCGTTTGCATCCTGATATTCTTTGTACCTGGAATATGTAAACCGTAAACATTTATGACCGTTCATATAAACAATGGTTTTATTTCCATTATCAACGGCAAATCTTTCACGCCACCCAGCAGCTTCCCATGCTTCTTTCATTTCACCTCTGAATCTTCTTGCCTTCTCCATTTTTACTCCTCCTGTTTTCTCTTCATAATTCCATTTGCTGCCTGTACACATCCGTATAACCAACCATTCAGGTAATCAATGTTGTAGCAATACTGCGTCCAATCTCCGTTTTTTGCCCTTTCTTCACTGGTAAAAACATAAAATCCACCCCCATAATCAGCATCTTCAATTTTAATAAAATCGAAGTTTGCCTTATAAGCCCGTAAATTATCTTTAATAATTTCTTCCTGTCGTTTTGTCATCTTTTTTCCTCCAATTAAATAAGGCAGATAGATTATTATTCTCTACCTGCCTTACTGTATTTTAATCATTATAAGGTTCATAAAGATTCCGAACTGTTGTCATACATTTCATCATCAACCCGAAATCATTAAGTCTATCAAGATCTTTGATGATCGTCGTGTCACCGCACACATTGATAAGAATGCACTTTGCGTTCTCACAGTAGTCTACGGTTACACGTTTGTCATTCGTGTACCTGTTCGCTTCGAACATTTCGTTCATTTTCTCAATCCATTCCTTCATTATGTATAATACCTCCTTACTTTACCTGCATCAGCAGCTTACCAAGCTCATTTGCGTCTTTCACACTACAAATCGCAGTTGCCTTTGTATTTTCAGTTCCATCTTTCCGTGAAAATTTCGTGACCATATATACCTTGTCTGGCATTTCTTTGCCATCAACAGTGTAATGTCCGATTTCCACTGTGTTTTTACCAATAGTTCCAATTTCTCTTGTCTTGCTGTAAATAAATTCTTTTGCCATGATTTAGTCCTCCTTCAGCTCTGCATAGCCACCATCGAAATTCTGTTTCCAACTTCTGTAGTTTCCATCTGTGTCCCAAAATTCTATGTAATATGCATTCCTCCAGTTCCACGGTTCCTGATAATTAATTTTCTTGATTTTGCAAGCAATATTACATCAATGAATAATATCTCCTGGCTTTAAATCTCTCATTGTATTCTCCCTTCTACAATTGCAATATTTCCACTTTCAATCAGGGACAAAAAATCCATCGTGTAATAATCCACTCTACTTGCAACACTGTCATCTGGATTAACTGGAACAAGAGTGATTTTGTAATTCTGTTTTACTTCTCTATTCCAGCTTTCTCTTATCATACATAACGTTTCTTTAAATTTATTTCCATCGAGAAAGAAACCAAATCCACAAGTCGTATTTAATGGAACCATAAATCTTACATTTTCGATTCCATCTGACATAATTGCTTGACATAAATCGTCAGATGTAACACGAATGTTATTTTCGATTTTCCATTTTAATTCTTTTATAGAACTCCGAAGCCAATCATCTAAATAAATTTTCTCACGATCCCATGTAAAAAATTTTCCGAATTTATCTTCTCGAATTGTTCTGTCATATGATTTCTTATTACTTGTAACAGTTACACAATCACATAACTCATTCGAAGAAACAAACACTCTAATCGTTTTATCTTTACATTTGTAGTTATAGTACATTACGTTTCCTTTCTAAAATCTCTCTTTCATGTCTCACTGTTTAATGCTTTCATTCCCCATTCGCTTTTCGAAAATAACTCAAGCATATCATCTCTGTCAGCAAGATTAATTTTCCTTGCACATCTGTCATAGAAATCTTTTTCGTCAGACCCTTCCTCTGCATAATTCCAAAGACTAATTGAAAATTTGCCTTTAAAAATGTTTTCACCACGTTCAACAATTGGCTGCATGTCCTTTTTCAGCGAATGAATTGCACCTAAGTTTTTACAAACCACATCATCGGAACATAAGCTAAACGTCGTTCCTAAACTACTTCCATGCCGAAATAATCTGTGTCTCATTGCTCCATCATAACAATTCATACCAGGGCAATAAACTTCAATACTATTAAAACAATTTCCGTTGTCAAATGTTTCAGCAACAATTACCATATGAGTTTCCATGTCGTATGCAAAGATCATGTGCTCATTAGTGATCCTATCATCACTATAGTTGTATTTAAAATCTTCAATGAAGCCGATTTTAAATCCATTGTATTCGAGAACTTTTAAGAATTCCTCATATGAAATTTCCGGGAAATAATCATACGGGACACGTTCTGCATCTGTTAAGATAACCCGTTCCTTCTCTTCTTCATTATGTAATCTATAATAGCCAGGTTTTACATCATTCCGTGAAAGGATAATCTTACCATCTTCTCTATGTCCTATGATATTTTTCTTTTTCCCTTCTCTAAATCTCACAATCTCGCACGGTAAAATATTTTTCGTTTTCATTATTATGATCTCCTTATGTTTTGATCTTGGTATTGTATAATAATAATGGTATATTATCAATATTTATTACACAATTACCAGAATTTACCGTTTATTTGACTTGCCCACTTCAATCTCATTCCCTTCGTCATCTTCTAGCCAGTATTCCAACCCGAGAAAATCAGTATCACGAAGATTCTGTACCATCATTTTCGCTTTTTGTAACGAAACTGTAGGCTTTAGCTTTCTTATTTGCGTTGTTACATCGTCACTTGCTACAATGTACACATTCCTTTCCCTCCTTCCCTTACAGATTTTCTTGTTGCAAATAATCGACCGTCAAGACTCATATATACATCAACCATTGTATTTTTTGTTCTTACATACAAGACGGTCATATGCCGCAAAGCGTCTTTCTGTACATATAGTACGGGTTCGTACCGATCAAAGATTTTTATCCAAATCACCATAAAATCGCTTTCCTTTCTGTGATTACTAACAGCCCAAATAAAATGAACGTTACCCCTAACGGCCAGGTATCGCTTGCATATCTAATAAGTAGATACCCAACGCCCATAAGCATCACGCAAAAGATTCTTTGTGCTATAAGTTTTTTACGCTGCCGTTCTCTTTTGCGTTTGGCTTTCGCTTTCTGAATTTCCATTTCGCGCTGCTGCTCGATGTGTTGACGGTATTTTTCATAATTGGTTATGTCAATTATGTTGTAATGATCTGGATCAAATACAGCACATTGTTGCGTTCTCAATTCTTTTCGCTCCTTTCACTTTTTTATTCGACACAAGGTTATTCTCTTTAATCAGTCTTGCTTTTACTTCTCTATTCAGCCGTGTATTTACTTCAATTCTCTTGTGAGTAAAACGATTTAAATAATGTAAGTGTGATCCAGTATCATCTCTTCCGTTCACTCTTGTTTCTCTGAATCCATTAGGAAATAAATATTCCCTTTCAAAATCCAGAACTTCCTTTGGCTTTCGTCGTCTCGACATTATTCATCATCTCCTTTTAATAATCCGAAAAATTCTAATTCTGCATCATCCATATCTTGCTCACCGATGAAGTATTCGTTCTGTTCTTCCTCTGTCATCCAGCAATCCTGAATGATTTTGTCTTTCCATTGGGTTGCTAATTCTTCCAGCCGTGACCGTGGGATGTAATCACTTTCCGTTTTATACCGAAATGAATCAATAGCATCCTGCATAACCAGATATTCTTCTCTACCATATTTTCCATACATCCATGAGCAGACAGTGTAAGCCCAACTTCCATCAGCACAGATGTCGGATACGATCTTGTACTCTTCTGTGCTTTCCATTTTGATGAGTGCGTACTCTTTCTTTTGGGCAATGATTTCATAATCAAAGCCAGCTGGATTATGTCGTTTTTCCATTTTATTTTCCTCTCTTTCTTGTGATTTAAGTAATCACATTGGAACGGACAAGTTTCCTTATCCGCTCTGTCTAACTACTTAATTTTCACTTTCGCTTTCGGACAGATATTCTTCTAATCCTGCATATTCGTCATCCGAAAGCAGATTCCGTAAATCATCCATTGACATAATCATTATTCTCCTTTCTCTTTTGCGTTTTTGAGTGAAAGAAAACACCATCAGTTAGCTAGGCTGACGGTGTTTCTTCCTATATATATGTGGAGGGATAAGGTGGTGCTTTCTTATTCCGAACTCCCTATGTAAAATATGTATATGTATTGCTTGATATGTATTATGTAAGATGTGTATTATTTATTGATTTCGCTTGCGACAACTTCTGAAAGTTCATCAAAGATTTTTGCCGATGATCTTGTAATAGCAATATTTGCATTGTAATATACAACGCCTTTGCATTTTCGAATAAGAATACTTTCCATTGCTACCTCATGCCCTTTATATAACGCATAAAGTTTATCAAACGCATACAAAACACATGTGGCATATGGATTTGCCTTTTCTGATCCACACCATTCAAGTTTTCCAAGAAGATCAAAAATTCTTTCGAGAACACTACCTTCTTTTGAAGATAACTGTAACAATCTCCATGAAGCAGATACTACAGCAACCGGATTTTTGATTTTCTCTTTGTCAACCAAAACCTGGATGTTGTTTCTCATTGCCATGTTTCTTAATTCTACATATTGCGGAAGCCCCTTTTCGATTGCAGCTCTCCACATATCATTCTGTGTCATTTTCTTTCTTCCAAGTGACTGCTCCAGAAACGTATCAAGCGCAGTTTCTTCTGACACGTTCTCGAGAATTTCAACAAGAATAAATTTCTTTCCAGCAATAATGAATGAAACTGCACGATGTGCGCCATCGGCAATATAGAATTTTCCATTGTAAATATAAACCTTAACAGGATCATACTTGTTTTCGTCGTAGTGTTCTGCGATTTCCGTTGCTTTTGTGATATTAGTATTTCTCTGCCAGTCAGGAACATTTAATGCTGCAACCTGCACAACGGAATATTTTTTACCAAAGAAATTCTGATATGCCGTCTTTGCCTTTTCGACTTCCTCTTCTGCAAATTTTTCATTATAATTTCTTAATTTTTCAAAAAGCTCCTGTGTTTCCATTGGTGTTAATTCTTTGCTTTTTACATTTCTGAGATCTCTTTTGCCATTAATAATTGCTTTCGCAAGAAGTACCTTCTCGTCGATTTCAAGGTCTTTTGGATCGACCTTAAAAATCACACTCATTTTCCGTAATGTTACGTCAGTTGGGTCTGTTCTTCCTGTCTCATAATTAGAAATTGTGCTTTCTGCAACTCCAATCTGCTTTGCAAGTGTTTTCTGTGACATGCCAGCTTTCTTTCTCATCTCTGTTAATTTTACTCCATTGATTTTACACATAATTTTAATCTCCTTTTTCTATGTTTTATTATTTTGAATTTCCCTTTTGATTTTGAGCATAAAAATAACAGGTATATTTCAACCTGCTTTTTTATGCTCTGCGTTCAGTTTTCGAAACCACATAATGTATATGGTTCTAGCGTACATACCATATAACAATATATAGCATTATCATACAGTATATCATTTTCGGCAATTCGCTTCCAATTTTCAAGCGTTGCCTTTTCTGTTTCTCTTAGTCCTCCACCGTATTCTTTCCAGATCGTATCACGGCTTGCAATGTTTAGCTCTGCAAGTCTACGATCCATTTGCCGTAAAGATTCTATACGGCGGTTTAGTGACCAGCTTTCTATTTTGCGTTCTGCGATTGTGCATCATCTCCTTTCTGTAATTTTGCCTTACTGGATTTTGTAATAAATTTCATCAATCATTCTTGCTCTTACTTCTCCGTCAAAGATATAGAAAGCTCCTGTTTCTTTGTCAATGAATGCATTTCCGAAATCAACCTTTACAATCTTGCCGCATTCTCTCAGAACTTTTAATCCGGTTTTCGTCACAAGCTCTGTAATTTCTGCTTCTGTCATGAATGGATTTCCGTTTGCCTTTTCCAGAATTTTCTGATAGCAGATTTCCGCCAGTTCCCTTTCTGCTTCTTTCTGTTTGTAAAATGCCTGACGGCTGATGTCACGGAACAGATCGTCTAACGCTTCCTTTACCTGCTGCAAAGTAAGATATTCCTCGTGGAGTTTCTTGTATTTTCCTACAGACTCGTTGAATTTCCGTTCTTCCGCCAGCTTGTTGCAATACTGGACTGCTGCCGCAAATTCTGCTTCTGTCATATCACAGGTAAAGATGATGACTTCCTGTTTCTCTTTTGCTTCAAAGTCGATTCCGGATAATGCAAGATAAGAATAAAAACTTGCGCTATTTGTTACTTTGATTTCAAATACTTTTCTCATGATTTTTAATTTCCTTTCTTAATTAATTTGATTATATATATATTATGCATAATTATAAGTGCATAACTTATAATTCATAGTTCTTAGTGCTGCGAAATGATCCAGTTTCCGTTGTTCGCTTCACCAAAAGCATAAACATACGCAATACACAGAAGCGATGGAATAATATTCCACATACTAGCTTCCAAACTGAGCATGAACCAGATTGCGCCGATCCATGCCATGATGTAACTTACTTTTAAAATTTTATCTCTCATTTCTTTTTCTCCTTTGCCTTTTTGTTTTTTTTCTGGAAATAATCAAGTGGAAGCGGAATATCTTCTTTACCTTCTTCTTGAAAGAACTTAAATTCTCTTCCTTTCCATCTTCCGGTGATAGAAAGAATCAGTCTTTCCGTTCCGTCAAGCCAATGACCTGCACCCAGGCTATAATAGTTCTTATCATTCGGAAGCATGAACAGAATGACTACTTCATCATCCCAGTCAAGCGGGATTTCATAGATTTCTGCATTCTGTGGAATGTTTACGAGATTCATAAGTTCCCTTGCAAGTTTCGATTTATTTAAGGATCTGCAATCAGTTGCTTCCATGTTACAAATTTCCTTTACAAGTGGCATAAACTTTTCTGGTTTCATTTTTTGGTTTCCTTTCTGTGTAGTTTCTTTTTTTCTTTATTCTCCGAACACCTGATAGATTGTTCCATCTTTTGTGTAGATACGGATTTTGCCTTCTTCCTTTTCTACGTCGGTGATGTCATCAAGTCCCACGTATGCCTTGTTGAACTCATATTCGTTTGCAGACTTATAGGCGTAAAATTCATAGCCGTCACTTGTCATAAGTGCCAGTTCTTCGCCGTTAGTATTCCAATCTACTACGTCAGCAATAAACGAATCGGCGTAGCTGTAGTCCTGTTCGGCAGAATAGTCAAGTTTTCCGTTGCGGGTTTCAGTTGCGGAGTTCTGCCGTGATACAGTTGTATTGATCGCTGCGATTCCGGAAAAGATAGTTGTTGCTGTTAAGAGTGTGATGACTAATTTTTTGAACATAGTTCTGTTCCTCCTTTTTGGTTTGCGTTTGGATTTGCGTTTTTAGTTTGAAAATCAAAATTAAAAAAGGGCATAAAAAAAGCACCCTAACCAAAAATGGTTAGAGTGCCTGATATACCTATTACAATTTTTCTAATTTCTCTTGCAAAGCTGCAATCTGAGATTGCAATTCTGCTTTTTCTTTTGCGTTGTCAGCGTCATCAAAAATGACGTCAACAATATCATTGGGTGTACAACGAAAATATTCACATAATTTCCCTATTGTTTCCATTGTGACACTTTCATTTTTCCGCAGATGATCAAGTGTACTTCCCCCAACGCCAACTTCTTTTTTTAAATCTAAATGTTTTATATTTTCGCTTTTCATTCTGTCGAAAAGTTTTGAATAATCTAATTTCATTTTCTTTTTCCTCCTCACCTCCATTCTATCATATAATTTTTAATTATACAATACAGTATAAGACTGTGGAAAATCATGCAAGGTTCTTTTTGCGCATTCATAATCCGTGACGGTTCCGCAGAACTTGCCCAGGAACTCGCCACCAGTTCCCTTCTTCTTTGCACGTTCATGGCGCATCATGGCAGAATAGTTCCCGTTGTACTTTTTGCCTTCTGCCTTGCGCCGCTGCCGTGATTCTCGGATCTGGAAATCCCACAACATTTCCGTGTATTTATTTTGTGCGGTCGTGACAATCCAACGGGAACCGTCCCACACTTCTATTCTGATTCTGCCTTTATTGTGCCGTTTGAAAGCATCCGGCAAAGCTACGATCATAGTTCCGTTTGAAGCGGAAAGAATAATCGTGTTCATTGGAAAATCTACCTTGTGAATTTCCTCAGATCTAAATATCTTATACACTTTCATTTCTATTTTACCTCCTGCGGATAATATTTTCCAGTTTCTCTGTTATAGTGATACAGAGTAACTTTGATTTTCTGTTCTCTGCACACATTAAGAACGGCAATGAGCGCAACCGTCAGACCTGTTACGTACAGGTTTAGTGTAAAAACGCCGCGGAGCTGTTCTGTTGCTTCTCTTTCCATTCCGGAGAGATCGAGCGGATCAAGTTCCGTTCCGAAAATAGATCCGTCAATTGCCTGTGGAATCTCGTGTCTACCTTCGCAGAGCGACATGTAGACTTCAGTTACAGGAATCTGCGTCGGTTCTGCGTCCTGCTGATCATTCCATACTGGACATTCTTCTGCATAGAAACATCCCCAGCAATTATTACCACACCGTGAACATGCGTATTCATATCTTTCTTTTCTTGCCATAATTTACCTTCTTTCTACCATTTTTGGCATGGTTGCCTTTTTATTTTTTGTAAAACCATTGGGCGGAATTGCACCGCCCTTTTTCTATACTAATGGTCATTATTTGAAATAATGTTTGATCACAATATTTGCAATCGTTACCGCAAGTCCGGAATAGTCATATTCTACCTTGCCTGTTTTCTTGTTGCGTTTTGCCTTAACAAGTGTGTTCACCTGTCTTTTGCTGAAATCCACGTTGCCTGTTTTCTCGTCTACTGAAAACTTGTTAGTGAATCCTTTCACATAACAATCATTCAGTAGTTTCTTATCTTCTGCCGTAAGTTTTACACGGGTTTTTGTCGTGTACGGAGTTTCAAACGGCAGACTGAAAGTTTTCTTAATGATAGTTTCAAGTTCCGCGGAAGCCTTTTTATAGGCTTCCTTTACTTCATTGGACATAACAAGCGCGCCGTCATCACTTGCTTTAGAACTTACATGGATTGCCTCCAGTGCATTGTAGAGTTCTGGAGACTGGAAAGCCGGAATGATTGCGTACTTGATAAGCTTAGAGTTATCCCAGGTTGCCAAAATCCGCAATACAGTGCGCACTACGTCCTTGTCGTTGCCGAAATGATTTTCGTTTTTAACGCTCATTTCAGTTACTACCTGAGTATAGACTGGAAGTGTTTCTGCTGCATCTGTTTTCAATTTCTCAAGCGCCTCCTTCAAATCATCGAGTTTCGCATTGAGCGCTTCCCGTTCCTTTTCTTTCTGATCCTCTGTTTTACTCTCTGCCTTTTCTAGATTAGAAATCTGTTTTTCAGTCCGTGAAATGTCATCCTTGCAAAGCTGAATGCTCATCTCAGTTCCTTCATGATTGATAGCTACATGCAGATTTTTCACCTGTTCTACAGTTGCGGATTCGTTCAGAAAATTAATGTTTAAGCTCATCATAATTGCTCCATTTCTCCTGTTTTACGCACAGGTGCATTATTTTTATTTTTTTAGTTTTTGTTTTAGGTGTGTTATTGCACACTATAAAAGGGCAGACTGGTAGCGCTGCCACTTTATACTATGTAATATTTATTTTCCGTAATGAAAGAGGCGCGGAAGTCATAAGCTAGGTGTTACCCTATACTGAGAACTAAGTGTCACCTTATTTCCTGCTCCCCCGCGCTTTTCATACGCTCTTATGTATTTTCCAGTGTTATAAGTATGGTTATGAATTACACCGGACAGCTTTTTTAAATTAGCTGAGCTGTTTTATTAAGGACTTTTTAAATCCGGTTGGTATCTTTCAAACGTTGTTGCTCTCCCATTGCCTAGAATATAGGACGCTTGAAAGACCCATTGCCAAGGGTGCTACCCTGTCCCGTATATACCTATAAATATATATACGTCTCGTTCCCGCCTTCAAAAAGGGGAGAGCTTGCAATGTTTCACACGGCATTACCGACCGTGCCGCCGCAAAGCGGTTATTTTCTCCCACTATGGGAGTTTGTATAGAGTAAATCCCCATAATATAATGCCGCTGGGTAACCTCTAGCAACCTATGCACTTTTTTGATCTTTAGTCGATCCTCTAGGAAGAACGGCTGTACTCAGTCCATGCATAGACTGTTTTTTTGTTCGGACTTTAAAAGTAGTGGACTTTTTGCACGATCTGTGCTAGAATCTAAGAACGGTAAAGAACTTAGATTGCACTATGTGTGCAAAGGGGAAACCACAATTCCCATGCCCTTGTTGGGCTATGTAAAGATATGGGTTTGGTCTTGTAAAAGGTCTGGCCCTTATCTTTAATGCTATTATAACCCTTTTATCGGGGTTTGTCAACCCCTTTTTAGGATTTTTTAAAACTTTTTTGTCGGTCGGTGTCCGACATACAGAGGAAGAAACACCGCGAATAAAACGACCGTTCGCGTATCAACTAAGGTCATCCCTTATTGACAAGTCAAGTATAACATGCATGTATGTATTTTGCAAGCTGTTTTTGGTAAAATTATACACAAGAATACATGCATGTAGGAACCATTTTTAGTGCATATTGCTAGTTGGTTAATTGTCATTGTGTAATATATACAATAGATATAGTATAAGTAGTAGTGTTATGCAGCATATTGACGAATAGTAATATTGTACAATAGATGTGATAGTTTATTGTGCAAAGTGCTGAAAATAAAATAATTTATTATTGTATATGCAATTAAAGGAATAGTGTATGAGTACAGAAGCAAAGCTAGAAGCTAACAGAAAATTTAATGCAAAATGTAAAAGTGTCGCAATACGCTACACTCCAAAAGAATTATCAGAGTTTGAAAGATTTGAAAGATATATTTCAGAAAATAATGTGAACAAAGCCGAATATATCAAAAATTTAATAAAAGCAGATCTGGACAAAAAAGGGTATTGATTGCCCGTGGCGGAAATAGAAGGTTGACTAATGGTCAGTTTAGAATGACTAATAGTCATATTTTTGTGACTAATGGTCATATTTAAGAAAATTAGGAATGATTACTATTATTGATTTTATGGAAATGTGCGGTTTAGTATTTGTATACTTTTTGTTTAGTATTGGTATATGTGGAAAATGTGGATAATGTGGGAAACTTTTGTGGATAACTTGATAATAGTAATCATTACTATTTTCGATATATAAATTTTTTACATATGACCTTACGTCACACTTGACCACCCTATTTTCGTCTTGTCACCGGAACAATGCGCGCCATGGTCAAAAATTTTTATTTTACCAAACAATAGAAAAAATTTAATCTATTGTCAAAATATTTTAAATTGTATTTAAATTGTGTTATACCCTGTAAAATACCTGTTTTTCGGGGTAAAATAGTGATGTGATCTGTTTATTGTCTGAATGTTCAGACGGGGGTAGTTAAAATCAGTAAATTGTATGAATATTTTGAAAACTCACATAGCTGGTTCATCTACACACTAACTCCAAAATCCATCACTCCACCCAATCTCCCTATCTCACCACCCTCCCATTCCACCCATCCAAAAACAATCCACATTTTACCTAATAATCAAGCCCAAAACCCCATCATATCACCATAAAACCCCATATCGTACCCCTTATCGTAAACCTCAGTAATCAAGCCTTAAAATCACTCTGCCCTTCAAATTTTACTCTCCACTTTTTCACCCTCAATCAAAAATACCCCATATAAATTCTGGCCTCAAACGATAAACATTTTACGGATTAAAAATTGCACTCTTCCTCTCTCCTTCACTATTTCAACACTCACCTATCTAAACCATATCATATCATCACAAATCATCCTTACTATTGATTCAAGGACAAAACAGTATTATAATCACCATAGAATCCATTCAAACACATACACCCTATAAACTGTCCACCAATACAAGAAAAGAGGAAAATCATGTCATTTCGTGATGAATTGTCCAGCCTTACCCCAACACAGAAGCAGATCCAGATCAAAGCAACATCTGAAGCACAAACAAATGCCAGACTTGATTATTCTGGTGTAAAAGATCTTTTACGCTCCAAAGCACAGCATAATGAGTACACAACTATAGGCAATCATAAATATATCTCTTGCTATTATCCGGATTCCTATTCGGGCGAACCAGAAGCTGCAGAATATGTCAGACGAGTCTGTGAAACAAGAACAACCATGCATAGAAGAGGATTATTTTCTGGACAAGTACAAGAAACATCATGCGTAATCTCTTATGTTATTACAAACCAATCTGCATATGATGAATATTTAAAAGAATTACAAAGACTCGCTGCAGAAGATGATATTCGTATATCTGTAGTAGGATATAATAAATTAGAAAAACGCACCGAAATATCAATTCCCTGTTGTCTCGGATCAACTTTACTGGCAAACAATTATATGTACAGAATCAAACTTAGTGTCAGCATCACATTTTAAATAGGAAATAACTCAAATAAAATAAGGGTAGATGACCATAAAAATCACCTACCCTATACAAAAAGATACTTCTACAGATTTTAAATCAATTTTATATCCATACCCTAACAACTATCCACTAAGCACATTAAAATTTGTTCTAAACAAATAATCTCACATACTCTCCTACGATCATACCCAAGAAATGATCTGTATCCTCTCATACCAGACACACCATGGGGGGCTACTTTTAAACTCCAGCATAAAAAGATCTTCTATTTCATATATACCTATATAATATACAGAATTTACCATTTGAATGTTTGTTCGAATTATGCTAAAATTATTAATATCAAAAATATAAAGGACTGTTGGGCATGAATGATTTATATAGCTTTTTCTATTGGGGAGATTACAATGCTCAGATGGCGGAATTAGCAAAAAGAGCACAGTCAGAGCCGTGGTCTTTTGGAAATATAAACGATTATTCAATTTTAAAAAATTATATGAAACACACTTTCCAAAAACTGCAGAGTGAAGGGAAAATCGTTACAGCAAAATATTATTGTATTTTTAATACAGGCCTATATGATAATTATAACGAACCAATTTATGTATATGCAGAACCTAATAATAGATTAGGCTATTCAAGTTGGATATTTAAAGGATTCAAAGATCGTTATGAGCTAGGCGATTTAAAAATCATTGATTTACCAGAAAGAGCTGATTACTTTTCTGATCCAGGCAAACTCATATTCAACTGGCATTATCCCGTTAATGTTCATTATGAACACATCTTAGATGACCTTAATACAGCGCAGCGTTTACCAGAACGTATTCGGACAAGTGATCTTGCATTGGAAACACTAAAAGGAGTAATCGATTCTTCAATTCAAAAGGTTACTGCGAATTATAAGCTTGCTATTCCTCATTACTACAATAACAGGATTCAGCTAATGATTCCATTATATTTCAACAAAAATAATATTCCTGACGTTGCATTGGTGCTTAATGAAATAGATGGAAAGTGTTACCAAGCAAGAACATGTCTTTCCATGAAGATGGCATACATTGATGCAAGGATTATTTCTAAGCCTGATGTGTTCTGGTTATCCTTTGATACAATTAATGCAAGAGAAGAAGAATAAAATAATATATGAAAATACATTCCTATAGCAGATGAGAGAAATCTTGTCTGCTATTTTTTTATGCTCAAAATCAAAAATTGACAAATCATAAAACACAAAAATGGTTCAAATCGTATGGAGAATAAGTGAATACCAAAGCAAATCATAAATAAAAAAGGAGATATTTACTATAAATAATAATTTGAAACTGATTACAACAGAGAAGTTTGGAGAACTGGACTGCAGCTTTTACAGAAATATGAATGATGACATTTTATTGACAAGAGAACAAATTGGGCAAGCGTTGGAATATAAAGATCCAACAAATGCTATTGGTAAAATTCATAAAAGACATAGCGACCGATTGGACAAACTGTCCATTTGCTTGTCAGATGGTTTAGGACATGAAACTTACTATTATTCCCATAAAGGTGTCATGGAAATTTGCAGATGGTCCCATCAAAAGAAAGCAGACGAATTCATGGATTGGGTATGGGATATTGTAGAAAAATATAGAAATAATACTTTTACATCTATAAACTTACAGCCAATTATTAAAGCTCTTGAAAATCTTATTCAAGCCCAAAATAATATGACTCAGGCAGTTAATTTACTATATGAAAGATATGACACAGATATTGCTCAGTTAAATGAACGATTGACCTTATTAGAAAATAATATGAATACATTTGGAACAATATCAAATAAGAAAATGCCATATTGGGTAAGTATTATGATGCCTAAATTCAAGCGGATTATGATGAAATATGGAATTGATGATTACAAAACATTATATAGAAAATTATTTAAAGAGTTTGGAGAACAATATACAGATAAGGATTTAAATCAGATGATAGATGACTATTGTCATAATAATAATCTAAAGAATTGTATGACCATGGATGCACTAGCTTATGACAAAGAATATAGAAGTTTATTTGAAGAGATGGTTGATGCAATTCTGGATGAGTGAACAATTTGATAAAACCATTATTCTATTAGAGAATGAATTATCAAAAGTGGCTACGGTAGTTTCTCGGTTGCACGGTTGGATTGACAATAGTGTGCCACGCTACTAGCGCGGAGATGCAGTAGCTCTCCTTGCTCTGGCGTCTGCTAAAGCAGCCACCAGGTACTAATACAATTATAAAGTATTCATTAACCAATTATAAACAGATTATAAAATAGAGCATTTTTTTGCTTATAAATACTGGGTGAAATGCGGGTACCATTTCTTCCCTATATATATTATATATTAGGAACTTTTGGTACCCGTTTTTGAGAGGAACTTTTTCCAGAAAAAATAAGGGAATTTTAAAGGAGGAAAAATCAAAAAATGGAAAAAATGGTTGTAAAACAAGGGAAAATTAAAGAAATTGATCTCGTAAACAAGTATGCAAGCCCTGCTGTTAAGGAGTCGTACATCAAAAATGGTAAACTCCTAACAAAGAACAAAAGGACTCTTTTGGAAAAAATGTCCAGATACTGTAAAATTGTTGATCTTGGTAAAAGAGAATATGAAATTACAGAAGTTTATCCATATATCTTACCAGCCAATTTTAAGAAGATGAACACTTCTCTATATCAATATATTGTTCCACTATTACTGGAAAAAATTATTAATGGACATGATCAGAATCGAAAAATTGATATCACGCTTGGTAAATGGGCCAGAGAAATTAATATGGTTAATCAAAATTATAATCTCTGTAAATATAATAAAGAGGAAACTAGCAGAGCTATTAAATACGAATTGGATACTATTAATGAATTTTATAATAAATCAGATGATATGATTGAGTATTATATTATGAATGCTCTGGATTATCTTAAATCCGCAGGTCTTATCATCTGGCGTGATGTGTACAAGATCACTTCTGAAGTATCCGACGAGATGGTTGAAATCGATTCAGATGGAGTTGTTCATGCAAATATTAAATTGGAAACTAGAGAAGCGTCTAAAGAGGATATGGATTTTTATGCTGCTTGTATTAAGGTTGCTGATGAAAAAGCAAATATCACAAATGCATCAGAAAGATATTACAGCAAAAAATCACAACGATTTAATGAAGCCCTCAAAGATGAATTATATAAACGCAAAATCAAACTTGTCTATAAGTCATATGAAGCTTATTACATCGATCTTGACAAATGTAGTTTTGTTCTAAATCAATTCCCACATCAATCCAATATTATCAAAAAATTTAATGATACTTTCACAGAGATGATTATTGGCAATGCCCAAAAACGTTTTGATAAATCACCTCGAAAATATACGATCTATGAAAGTAAAGATGATTATTTCCTGTGTTTTAAGGGATTGTGCGAAATGACAATAAACAATGAAACTGAATATCTTGGGAAGAGAATTAATAAACGTAAAGTTGAAGATGAATACACGCTTCAAATTAATTAGCAAAGGAGATATAAAAATGGAATTTAATACAAACCAAAAAGAAGCCATTCACACCATAGACGGAAATATGGTTGTCATTGCTGCAGCTGGATCTGGAAAGACATCTGTACTTACATATAGAATTTTAAACATGGTTAAGAATTATGGAATTGATCCAACTACTATTTTGGCTGTCACGTTCAGTAAAAAGGCAAAAGAAAGCATTGAGCAGAGATTGGGAAAGCTTGGAGTAGCTAATGTAAATGTAGAAACTTTTCACTCTCTCGCTCTTAAAATTATTACTTCTACATATGGATACGGAAAATACAAGGTATGGACTGCATCTTGGGAAAAAGAAAAAGCACTGAAAGAAATTTGTTGTGATTTACTTGGATTATGTAGGAATAAAGATGATGTTCCTTATAATGGAATACTGAGATTTTTGGGAATTCAAAAGACAAATATGTTAGGGTCAACAGATAGTTTGATTTATTCAGATGACGATCCGTATCCTGATGATCGGATGAAAAAGATTTATAAAATGTACGAAGATTATAAAAAGGATAAGTCCTATATTGAATTTGATGATTTCCTGAATATGGCAAATCAGTGTTTTGACAAATTCCCAGATATTTTAAAATTTTATCAGAATAAATATCTTTACGTGTTATCAGATGAGTTTCAGGATGTGTCTATGGCACAGTCTCTTCTTCTTAAAAGAATTAATAATAAAAACACTATGATTGTAGGTGATCCTTTACAGGCAATCTATTCTTTTCGTGGTGGGCGAAGTGAATACATTATGCAGTTTGATCAGAATTATTCTGATGTGAAAATCGTCCATTTAAATACGAATTACAGATGTAGTACAGATATTGTACGCATGGCGAATATGTTAGCACAGCATATTCCTGATAGTAAGGATAAGAATTACGTAGAAAGTATTGCTTCTAAAGGAACAAATCAGCTCCCTGAATACAGAAAATTTGTAAGCGAATATGATGAAGCCTCTTGGATTTGTAAAAAGATCACAGAGAAAAGAGAGAACAATGAGTATAGAGATATGGCTGTTCTAGCAAGGACTAATGCCCAGTTGACAATATTGCAAACTGTCATGTCTAAAAATATGATTCCATATGACGTTGTTAATGGGGTCATGTTTACGGAACTACCAGAGATTAAGTTACTGATCTCCTATCTTAAATTGGCATTGCACGAAGGAGATAATTCAGCATTTTCGTATGTGTATAATAAACCAAATCGTTGGTTAGATCAGAAATTTTTCGCTGAAGTCAAGGAAAATGCTACGAGGAAAAACACTTCTTTATACAATGCAATGTTTACGATTGATCGCAGAAATTGGCGTTTCAAAAACGGAATTGATCAATTATATGAAGTTATTAATACACTACAGAACAGAAAATTCGAGTCGGTTGGTAAGATGATTGAATATTTGAGATTCTATCTTAAAATCGATGATTTTGTTAGCAAGGGTAAACAGGCTGATGATGGTGGATTCTCGGAACAGATTGAAAATATGGATACTTTTCAGAGTATTGCAGACAAGTATTTTGATTTAAACGAGTTTATGTTGTACTTAGATGACATCAATAGACAAGTTGCAATGGAGAATAATGATAAAGTACATCTCTCAACAATTCATAGAGCAAAAGGTTTGGAATATCCAATCGTGTTCATTGTTGGATTGAATGATGGACTGCTCCCACATGCAAAAAGTGACAATCTCGATGATGAACGCAGGTTATTATATGTCGGAATTACAAGAGCAGAGAATGAATTATATCTCTCTTCTACTGCATCATACAATGATAATCTTATGACTCCTAGTCCGTTTATTGATGAACTTGGAGATAGCGTTAAAAAGATGAAATGTTGATGAATGTTTAGAGAATATAAAATTAGGAACTATTAATCATCCCTATAGTCAAGGAGTGATAAAAATGTATTTAAAAATTATGAAAATCAAAGGAGATACTAATTATGAAAGAGAACACAAGATTTTGCACCAGAAGTTTAAGAGATAATACAAGATTTGGAGGAGTAATTCAGTTGACAGAATTTTCTCCATATCCGAATTCTACTACCCTATCACATGGATCGCACTTCGCAGAAAAGATTATTGCAGACAGAAAAATTGATGAACAGTGTCGAAGAAATATTATTCAAACACAAAAATTAAAAGCAAAGCAGTCCACAGTAAAGGAAGTGGATGAGTTTGTTTACTAAAACTGATCGTAGATATTTATCTAAAGCGAGACAGGCTGCAGATATTTCTGATTATAAAAACGTACATATCGGTTGTGTGGCAGTATACAAAGGAAATATTGTTGGTATTGGTTGTAATACTAATAAAACTCATCCAGTACAGAAATATTATAACAAATATAGAAATACTGACGTTGATCAGGAAACACTTCTTCCTAAAATACATGCGGAAATTAGCTGTATCAATTCCATCCGACATCTGGATATAGATTTTTCCAAAGTAAAATTATATATATATCGAAAACGAAATGATAAACCTTATGGTATGTCTAGGCCATGTCCGTCATGTATGGCTGCCATCAAGGATTTAGGCATAAAACACATTTATTATACTACAAATGAAGGCTTTGCTTATGAATGTGTAACACAGGAGGATTTAGTATGAATATTAATACAAATATTATAGATTTTGTATGGAATTTTAAAAATTTTAAACTTAATGATTTTGGATTAGATCCTGAATATAACATGTTATGTGCGCCAGTTTGTGAATGCGGATGTGGTGAGAAGATGAATGTTTTACTTGAAAGTGATGATGACATCTATGATTTTTGTTATGAGCTTGTAGATACTCAAGATTGCAATTATTGTGTTGCTTTTGCAATCAATGAAAAGAATGAAATGCTTGGTGCAATTAAATATGATGGTGAAATTCATTGTATTAAATTGAAAAACATTTCTGAAGACTATCTTCAAGTTGGTGGCATGTTTAATGATTTAGAGCTACATCAGTATGGAATTATTGTCTGTGTTGGCGATGGAGAATATAAGATTTTGGAGGAATAAAAAATATATGGCAGGTATTAATGTACCTCAGTATGAGATTTTTAAAATTGGAACAGATAAATTAAAATATTCTAAATGGAATTTGAATATTGATAAAAAAGAAGCATTTAAATACCAAGAATCTGTTTCATTATTTGAAGGTCAGCAATTTCGAATTATGGCAAAGAAAATCATGAAGAAAGCAAAATGGAAATGTGATTTTTCGAAACTTTTTATGCAAGTCGTTATTGATCAGAAAACAGATTTTGCAAGAGCGACAAACAGAAAAGGTGTTACTGTAAATGGTATAAATTATAGACGTTTTGTTGGAACAACAGGTGGTTTGAAGAATAATACTCTTCTATTTTGTAATTCGGAATACATAGATAAACTAAATGAATTATGTGAGTGTAGGCGAAACAAAGAAGTGCCATTAGTTCCAGCAAAATATGAAGCATATAAAGCGTTAACTTGCTCTGCATCGCAGCCAATTTGCGAACCACATGGAATTTTAGTTGTAAAAGATTGCATTACTCAATACGAAGATGATGTAATTTCTCTCGATAGTGGAGTTGGAGACGGTGAGCCAATTCGTGAAAAAAAACATAAAGTAATGGAAAATACAGTGTCTGATGGGTTTAATTTATGTACTATTGGATACATGCAAAGAGTTGCTGAATCTCTTGGATTAGATTATACTCCTGCAGGTGTATGTTTGCGAAATGCCTGGTTAAAAGGTATGCTCTATCCTTTCCCAATTATAGAGTTTATTGAAAAATATAATGGTGGGAATTATTTTATCAAGGATATTTGGGGTAATGTGCAGGACATTCGAGAGTGTGAAATGATTCTCACGGAATCTTCATTGAAATTATGGTCGGCATATGAAAGTATTGACGAATATATTGCAGCATATAGAGAGTGTGGATATGAATTTGCAGTTACGAAAATTTCTCCTCATATCTTAGATGAAGAACGTGAATTAAATTATCAATATTTACAGTCTTATGAATTCACTGATGATGATATTAAAGAATTGTGTAATCCTACCATTCAGCATTTAAAAGATGCGATGTGTGGAGACTACGAATCCACTATTAAATTTCTTGGAATTAATGAAAATACAGACGTGAATTCATGGCAACGTGCATTATATACAAGCCAATATATGCTTGGCGATCCGTATATTATCGATTCAACTCATAGGTATATTAAGAAGAAAATAAATGATGCAAAAATTGGTAAATTAATTGTAAATGGTAATTATCAAATTGCTAGTGGTGATCCGTTTGCGTTAATGCAATCAATTTGTGGCCTAGAAATAACTGGCTTATTAAAAGCTGATCAATGCTACTCAAAATTCTGGATTGACAAATCTGTAGATTCTGTAGTTATCTTTCGAAGTCCAATGACTTCTCACAATAATATTCGAAAATGCAATGTAATTTCAAATGAAGAGTGTTTGTATTGGTATCAGTATATGGATACTATTATGATTATCAATGCATGGGATTCTTTTTGTGTGGCGGAAAACGGTTGTGATTGGGATGGCGATCTTTTATATTCAACCAATAATAAAGTCTTACTTCGTTGTTTTAGAAAACTATTAGCAATTGAATGTGTTCAAAGAAAAGCCAATAAGATTATTATTAATGAAAAAGAAGTCAAAAAAACAAATAAAAACGGCATGGGAAATCAGGTTGGACAGATTACAAACCGTGTTACTTCGATGATCGAAGTTTTGTCACGATTTGAAGAGGGGTCTAATGAATATAATGATTTATTATATCGTATTGAATGTGGACAGCTTCACCAACAGGATGAATTGGATAAAATCAAAGGAATTATTGCAAAGCCAATGGCAAAATATTGGTATAATCTTGGTGCTTGTAAAGATAATCATTATTTACAATCAATTTGTGCTTATCGAAAACCGTATTTTATGATCTATATTTATGATGAGATTAAACGTAAGTATAAGAACTATATCAAGGAAAGCGAGATAAAATGCGCTGCATTATATGATTGCAGTATTCAAGATTTATATAGTAAAAAGGATAATTTAACTGACGAACAAAAAGATTTTTTATTTTGGTATGAGTATAAAATGCCGGTTGGCATTGGAGCTTGTGCAATGAATAAAATCTGCTGGTATGTTGAAAGTCAATTAGACGGATATAAATCACAATTACATCATGATTCTACTTTTGATTACAATCGTTTAAAAGTTAAACGTCGATGTACAGAAGAACATCGGAAAGCTTTACATGATCTTGAACAAGAGTATCGTGAATGTATTAAGGAGTATAAAGCAAACAGGTCTTCCGACAAAGAACAATCAAATAATAACAGAAAATATTTATGCGAAAAATTTAGGCAAGCGGCTATTGAACTTTGCCCAAATGATGAAGAGCGCATGAATATTATCCTTGATATCACCTATGGTTATAAGGGAAATCGACAGTTTTGTTGGGACTGTATTGGTGACTTGCTTATTAAACGTTTGGAAGAAATGGAGAATGAAAATGTATATACTGAATGAGAAGGATTATATTAGATCTGTTCTGGCTTCAAAAAAGAAGCCAGAAGATCTATCTATTGGCTATTTGATTGTTTTAACAGCAAAATATTATTATATTAACAATGAAAATATAGAAAAAGAACAGTTAGTTGAAATCGTTACAAATAAGATTTCTGATATGATGATTTATGGCTATCAGGAATATAAATGGATTCGCAAAATTGAGAAAGTATGTGATATTTTTTATGATAACGAGAAAGATAAAAAGTCAAATAAAAAGGAAGAAATTAACGAAAAGGACAAACAACTCAGAGAATTAAAATATGTTCCAATTTATCAAGAAGAAATTGATCTTATTAACTCACTTCCTAATGACAGACAAAAGAAATTTATGTTTACTTTATATGCCGTAGCTCGTTATATGGATTCTGATGGATGGATTAATAAAAAGGATCTTAGAGGATTGTCTGAAATTTTTAAATTGGCAAATATTACTCTTACGTCGGATAAAAAAAACGAACTGCTTCATGAGTTATATAAAAATGGTTATATTTATTTTGGTAAACAAATAGATAACCTGAATATTAGAGTTAATTTAGCTGAATCTGATAATGTGGTATATAAGATAAAAGAATTTTCTAATTTAGGGAATCAATATATCGGTAACTTTAAAAAAGGATATAGACAATGTGCAAATCCATCATGTGGAAAAAGAGTTAAAATGACTGCACCAAATAGGATTTATTGTAGTAAGTGTGCCGAAGAAATTGATCGAGAAAAAGCAAAAGATCGTATGAAGAAATTGAGAAACCATAAAATGTTCGAAGCTGACAGTATGAAAAATGCCTAATTTTGTTGGGATTTTTGTTTCTTTTTCAAAAAAAATTGTTTTTCTTTGAAGGGAATAAATAATCATTTTTTTATTTCTGGCTATACCGGAAGAAACAAAACCTGTAGTCTATTCAACGGGCGGTTACTCTCTGCCGCCCTTTCAAAAGGTTAATTCTTTATGTTAATTTCATAATTATCTCCTCTTTCTTTTATGTTTTATTTTTTACTGGCAGATATAATAGTTTGCCAGTATTATCGCGGGATATGCTGGATCGGTTCCACGAGAGATTCATATTCTCTAAAGCTACGTTCGACTCGTAGTCCCGCAACTCGTGGCATAGCACAGATAGATGCGTGTGAGCGTATTAAAGGCGAATTTACAACTCGTCGCCATGAAAATTGGTCAATCTATGCAAAACTAACATCCCAGGCACTCAAAAGGTGCTGTTTCGCGTCGGTAAAACGAGTAAATCCTATGCGGAAATAGTGTCAGGAAATAGGGAGCAACAAGGTGATTCAGGGGCAACCGCTGAGAATCATTTTTCTGCGCAACAGAATAGTTCACGCGAACCTATGAAGATATAATGGGGAATTAGGAGGATATATAGTGCGAGTCCTTATTAGACAAGTGCGATGTCCATTTGGGTAAGTGAATTGGTAGAGATGCCAAATTAGCTTATGCAGGATGCGAGTAGGGATTATAACCGAAAGCTACGAAGGCGTGATGGATTTTGTTATCCAAAAGATAACGAAACATCTGGTGCAGCGCGTCTTCTGTATTCAATTTCGTTTCTATTAATTAGTATATTCAGGAAGAATATAAAAATTGGTTTGATGCAAAAGGCAAACAAATTATAAAGCGAAAGTCTGCATCTTCATGCAATGTAAGCAGCCAAAATGTGTAATCTCTTTGGAGGTAATACACACACTGAAAGATGCGCAACATCTGGATGTGTTAAGTGGATTCTGCACGGTTTTCTTAGCGGAAATTTGTGGCGTGGCAACGTCAACGGAAGGATGATTCTTGAGTAATTGCATGGTAAGAAGATAAGCCTCTTCTCAAAAGGCGGTTGTGGAAGATACTATATGTGTGCGCAAGCAACATATAGTGGATAACCGAAGAAAAAAATAATGTCGGTAAAGGTTTCCGAAGATACGTTTAATCTCAGCGTACTTATTTTGCTACTTATGTAGCATCATTGCGGTGTAGCTCAGTTGGTTAGAGCATTCGGCTTATATCCGAACGGTCGTGGGTTCGAGTCCTACCACCCCAACTATTTATCTTTGTGGTAAATACAAAGAAATTTAAAACGAAAGGTGTGTATTAATATAGTACTCATTACTAAACAAGAGAAAGAATATTTAGTAAAGCATGGAGTTCCTTATGCGGAAGGCGGCGTATCCCATTCGGAATCATGTCATAAACGTAAAAAATTCTATTTGTGTGAGACTCCTCATAATATGAGACTACTCGAAAATTATAGAAAAAAATTATATCATCGCTAATGCGAAATTTAATGAGAAAGGTGGTTTGGAGCCATCGCTAAGAAAAAGAAAGAGATTGCTCTTGAGGTTATTGGAGGCAATGCTGAAGGAGTAACTGGAAGTTGTACAAAAATAGATTGTTATGATCATACAATTCTGTTTGAATTGGGAATGATCCAGGATAATAATACAGTCTTAGAAAATTACAAAGCCAATTGTGCATTGTTTAATAAAATCAAAAGCAAAACTGTATATATGGTTATCGTTGGACATAATCATTGTGATCACATTGGTCTTATTCCTATGCTTTTTGCAAGAGGAAATACTAAAGTAAGAATTATAGTCCCAAAACATAGCTCCTCTATTCTTCGTGAAATGTGGTTAGATTGCGCCTGGATTAATCAAAGAGATGTAGACTCTCTAAATTATAAAGGTGATCATAGTTATACTCCATTATATACTGAACACGAAGTAGAAATTGCTTTAAAACATATTGAAGAATATGATTGTGGAGAAATTTTCAACTTAGACGAAAATATAGCTATTCGCTATACTCCAGCTGGACATATTCTTTGTTCATGTCAAACAGAATTATTTATCAATGGTGGATCTCATACTAGAAAAATTTTGTTTACATCTGATCTTGGTAATACAATGATCGAAGACAGAAAAGTTTTTGTAGAACCATTTCAAAGAGTAAATTCTGCACAAATTGTTATTGGAGAATGCACTTACGGAAGACGAAAAGGCTCTATGAAAAAGAAAGATATTGAATTAGACCGTCAAAAAATGAAAACGGTTATTGATCAATATTGTGTAGATAATCATCATCGTGTTCTTATTCCTACATTTTCTTTGGATAGATTCCCATTTATTATTTGGGAATTATATCAGCTCTTTGGACATGATCCATCTTTTAATATTCCAATTATATTAGACAGCCCATTATCAAATCGTCTTCTTGAGTGCTACTCTTCTATACTCGAAGGTGACAGAAAAGAAAAATTTGATGAAATGATGCAATGGAAAAATTTGCGAAGAATAATTACTCCAGAAGACAGTAAAGCAGCCATTGCTGATAAATCAGCAAAAGTTATTTTAGCTAGTTCTGGTATGTTGTGTGCAGGTCGTTCAGTTAAATGGGTTCAAGATATTTTGCCAAAAGAAAATGATTGTATTTTGTTTGTCGGATTCGCTGGAGGCGATACTTTAGCTGGAAAGATAAAGAATGGACGAGAGCAAAAAACAATAAATATTAACGGAAAACCGTATAAGAATAAGTGTCAGCTTGTAGATTTACATTCGTATTCAAGTCATATGCAACGAAATGATCTTTTAAATTATTATAAGGGAATTAACGCAGAAAAGATTTATTTGGTACATGGTGATCAGCAAGCTCGATTTGAATTTAAAGAAGATTTGGAAATCGCAATTTCTGATGCACTTAGAACAACAAGAGTTATTATCACAAATAAAGGAACGAAAATTAAATTATAAAATCCTTTCAAAAGGAAATATTATGAAAGCACGAGGCATATTGCCAATGGAGAAAAAGGAACACAAGAAAAAATTAGAAGCAACATATTTAGACATTGCAATTCCAAGTAATGTAGAAAATTTACAGTTGCCAGATCCTACGCTATTACAATTTTATAAAAATTACGATGATAGAATTATTTGGATTAATGATGAAATTACAACCATGACTTTGGAATATGCAAAGATGATTATGCAGTGGAATTCGGAAGATAAGAAAAAATAATATTCCAGTAGAAGAACGTAAGCCAATTAAAGTAATATTCTTTAGTCCTGGTGGCGATTTAGAGGTAAATAACTGTTTAGTTGATACAATTCAACTAAGTCAAACAAAAGTTATTGGAATCAATGTTGGTATGGCTGCATCAAGTGGATGCTTTATTTATTTAGCATGTCATGAGCGTTTTACATTTCCAACGGCAGAATTTCTCATCCATAAGGGAGCTGGTCAATTTGCTGGAACATATAATGATGTAGTCGCAGCAATTTTAAATTATCAACGACAAATCGAAGAACTTGGAGACTTTGTTTTATCTAGGACAAAAATTCCAGAAGATATCTTTAACGTAAACTTTGAAAATGACTGGTATTTATCTGCGAAAGAAGCTATTAAATATGGTGTTGCTGATAAAATTATCACAAGTTTAGATGAAATTATTTAAGGAAGAGTTTACTACTCTTCTATTTTTTATACAAATTTTTAGGATTAAAAGGAGAATTATACGATATGGCAGCATTTACTTATAAGAAAACATCGACAACTTCAATGAAAGTTACTGGTATTTTAAATCCACAGACAATGGTAATTAATGTTGATGGAGAAGATAAGCAACTTTCTACTCTTCTACGTGACTTCGCAGACCTACCAGTAGAAATTAATATTAAGGTCAAGGACGAGGAAGAACTGGATGAACCAGTTGATGTTGAGTAAGAAGGGAGTGATCTACTATTACTTCCTATACAAGATTACCTGGTGAAACAGATGATCAACTTATATATAGAGTTACTAAAGATAAGGATATAATCGGTTCCTGGAATGATGTAGCTGATGTACTTAATGAGTTACTTGGAACTCATTATGGAGAATCAAAATTTCGGAAGGACAAAGCGACATTTGATCGAATGCTGAATGCAAATCGTGATATGTTTGTTGATTCTGATAAACAGTTGCAGGATATCCGGATCGCGCAAAGAGAGTTAGAGCGATTAAAAATTCAATTTAGAGATGAAAGAAACGCTTGGCAAAAGCAAAATTATATTGATGCTAGAATTGAGCAAAAATTAGATCTATTAGAAAAACAATTGAGCGATCTTGGAAAAGTAAATTTTTCTAAACATAATGACGTTTCTATATCATCTGATAATGATATGCTTGTAATTTTAAGTGATTTACATATCGGTCAGACATTTCATTCATTCTTTGGAGAATATAATACTGATATTGCTAAAGACAGAATGCAACAATTATTAGATAACATCATTTCTATCCAAAAACTACATAATTCTGAAAGGTGTTATGTATCTCTACAAGGAGATCTCATATCAGGAAATATTCATAAAACAATCCAAGTAACTAATCGTGAAAATGTAATTGAACAGATTAAAATTGCAACGGAACTCATCTCTTCATTTTGTTATGAGTTGACCAAATATTTTAAAGTCGTATTCATGACAAACGTGTCTGGAAACCATACAAGAATTGATAGAAAAGAAGATGCAATTCATGACGAACGGTTAGATGATTTGATTAGTTGGGCAGTTGATTTATCTTTACAGCATATCAATAATTTTCATATTTTGACAAGAAATCTCGATTCGGGAATTGTTGATATATCTATCCGTGGGAAAACATATGTTGGTGTGCATGGTGATTTTGATCCATTTGGGAAATCTGGTGTACAAAATTTGTGTCTGGCGATTGGATACATTCCATACGCTGTGTTATATGGACATTTACATACGTGTGCTCTTGATGAAGTGAATGGAGTAAAAATGATTCGAGGTGGATCTTTAGCTGGATGTGGAGATCAGCACACTGTGGAAAAAAGATTAACAGGAAAACCATCTCAGATGGTATGTATTTGTACAGATAAAGGGGTACAGGCTTTTTATCCTGTTGAATTAAACTAAAAATAAGTACAGATACGTCTGTACTTACATATAAAGAAGGTCATCGGCTACCTAGAATTCCTGCCTTTCCGTTGTTATACAACAAAACGTATAAAACTCGGGAAAAGCCGATGACTAAAACAATACAGAAGAAGGACTGACGGCTATCTCGATTTCTAGAAGTGAACTTTATCAGAGAATTCAATCCTGTCATCAGGATGCAGGTATCATAACCTAACGGTTACGTTCGTGCCGCCAATACTGTCTCACTCGTTCCCATTTATTATAACGGAAACGTGAGTAGCTATTGACATGCACTGGTGTTTCTGGTGAATAAAACATCGCCATACTAAATCACCTGCCTTCCGTTGATAAACTTTCTATCATTGGAAAAACCGGCAGTCCAAGAATACGGAAGATGCTCCGTACTTATAAAGAATAACATATTATAAAAAATTAGACAAGCACTTCATAAGTGCAAAATTTATTTGAACAAAAAGGAGAATATTAAAATGATGAACAAACAAGATATTTTTAAAACCGTAGCAGCAAACCTAGAAGTAACCCAGAAAGATGCAGCAAAATATGTAGATGCTGTTTTCGTTACCATCAAAGATGCAATGGCTGATGGAGAATCTGTAAATATCGCAGGATTTGGAAAATTTGAGGTTGTAGAAAAGGCAGAATCTAAGAGACGCAATCCTCAGACTGGTGAAACAATTATGGTTGCTGCTCATAAAGCACCGAAATTCAAGGCAGCTACTGCTCTTAAAGAGGCTGTTCTCTAATAGATCGGTGGTGATTATATGCATACACTAAAATGCAAAAGTATCGAAGAATTAGTCGAAGTAGTTGTCGAGACTTATGAGCTACTACATGATTGTGATCGACACGTAAGTTTTGTTGCTAAATATGATCATGCAAAAGAAATTTTGAGAGAATTGGTATTTTACGATTATGATCTAAAATTTGTTGAGTTAGCAGATCCTGAGTGGGATAACTATGAAGACGAATATGTTATCAGTATTGTGTGTGATGAAATATTTTGCGAGAAGCTAAAATTGGACGGAAGATATTGTATGCTATCTCCAAAATTTGTATTTTTTGATGAAAATGCAAATTCTAAATGCGTTAAATATTTTGAATCGGATATGAAATATGAATTTGAAATCACGGAAGAAGAATCTAGTGGTGAATCTGATCAGGAGTTGAATTGTCATGACGATTCTATGGATGTAGATTTCTCTGATGATGGACAGGGATTTACATGTAGCAAGCATGATAAGAATGGATATAGTTCTATTTCATATTGGTCATCTGAACAGGTTGATAAGAATCGTTTATCTGAGATTTTGAAAAGTTTTTATTTATAATTTTGTTGAGTGCGTAAGACTGCAGCTTACGCACTCAAATACAGGTCGTTAGTGTAATTGGTAACACGACAGTCTCCAAAACTGTTAATCAGGGTTCGAATCCCTGGCTTCCTGTTTACAATTTTCTGCAAACGAATGCAGAGAATAAATGATTAGAGAAGGGTGGATAACTTGATAATGAGTAATATAGGATGGTTAATGCTCTCCTATCTCATCTCTATTGGTGAAAAGGTTCATGTCGTGAGACAGCGTTAATTCCTTTTTTTATGATATTATCACAAGGAGAAATTAACGATAGATACTTCTGACAAATTAACAACACTTGAAATAGCAGAAATGCTAGGTATAAAACACTATAAGGTTTTGGAAAAAATAAACGGTACAAAAGATAGGAAAACAAAAAGTCTTATTGATTTACTGCAACAACGAAATTTAGATAAACAAGAATATTTCATTGATTCTACATACAAAGATAAAAGTGGTAAGAAAAATAAATTATATATTTGTACGCTAAAAGGCATTAAATTATTTATGGATAATTTAAGAAATTATGAAAATAAATCCTCCTTGCTATTATGGTTTAAAGACCATACAGATAAAGAGGTGGATATTATTTTATATAATAGACCAGAAATATATTTTATTGATGAATTAGAACAAGTTCTTTGCGGAATGGACATAAAAGGCATACGACAATATCCTATTTTATCATATCGCATAGATTATTATATACCGAGTTTAAAATTAGCAATAGAATATGATGAAGGCGATCATAAGTATTATACATATGAAAATCAAGAACTTCGTCAAAAGAATATTGAGAATGAATTAAAATGTACTTTTATCCGATTATCTGATTCAAACAGTAATTTATATAATATTGGTTTGGTTATGAGCCAAATTTTAAAAATGAATGCAGCGTGAATTATGCTAAAAAGAATAAATTTTATAAAGAAGCAGTTTAGTCATACTATTCTGCTTCTTGTTATTTTGGAAGGAAGTGAGAAAAATAGCAGGTAGAAAAGTACAACGCAATAGTATTGTAACAAATGAATTATTAGCTCAGGTTAATCCAGAGAATATAGATTTAGGAAATGATTTTCTTGATTATCTCCGATCGGTTGATAGAGCAGGATCAACGATCGATCAGTATAAGAATGACCTAAAAATATTTTGGGTATATTTGTTACAGCATTGCAACAACAAATTTTTTGTAGAATTGTCTAAGAGAGATATTTCAAAATATCAAAGTTACTGTTTAACGGAATGGAAATGGAGTCCTGCTAGAATGAGACGAGTAAAATCCACTCTCTCATCACTTTCTAATTATGTTGAAAATATGTTGGATGATGAATTTGAAAATTATCGTCCGATTGTTAGAAAAATAGAAAATCCGGTAAATGAAAAAGTTATGGTAAAAACTGTCTTAGAGGAAGAACAATTACAAAATTTACTTGATTATCTTGTAGAAAAGCAACAATTTGATAAGGCTTGTATGTTATCTTTAGCAATGAATTCTGGACGTCGAAAAAGTGAATTACCGAGATTTAAGGTAAATTACTTCGATGACAAAAATATTATTTATGGATCTCTATATAAAACTCCAGAAAAAATAAAAACTAAAGGGCGTGGAAGTCGTGGAAAAATGCTAACAGCATATGTTCTTTCCAAACCCTTCAAACCATATCTTGATTTATGGATGAATTATAGAAAAGAACATGGAATTGAATCAGAATGGTTATTCCCAAAGAAAGTCAGCGGAGAATATATAGATAAGCCAATGAGTGCAAAAACACTTAATAGTTGGGCTGAAACGTTTAGCAGAATTTTAGGAGTAGACTTTTATTTCCACAGCTTACGTCATTTCTTTACAACCGCTTGCTCTCGAAGTGGTCTTCCAGACAACGTTATTCAAATGTTGATTGGTTGGTCTTCTCTTGATATGGTAAGTGTTTACAAGGATATTGAAGTTGATGAAGAATTTGAGAAATATTTTTGCGAAGATGGAATAAGAAAAGTCGAGCAGAAATCTTTGTCTGATTTATAATATCTCATCTGGAGAATAATATAATATAGATCAGATATTGACTTATTCAGCAGGTTGTCTATTCTACTACAAATTTGTCATTTGTCAAGACTTGACTTGACATTTGTTGGGAATCATGGTATTTTGTTTGTAGACGTATAGAAACAGAGTTAAGAACTGAACTACATAATTATTCAAATAAATAAAATAACCACTTGATTGTCAAGTGGCTTCCAATAAATCGAATATAAAATTGGGATGTCCATCCAGATGGATTTCTCAGAGCCGAAGACGACGGCTGTTTTAAAGTTTGAACGAAAAGGATCGCTTAATTAGCGGTCTTTTTTCGTTGGGATGATATTCTGTAAAAACATTAGAACTATCCCGGCAGCGATTCCGGATAACAAACTGTTATTACAGATCGCTGTATATGTATCTTTGAAAAATCTTAGAAATGTATCTATATCGCATCACCCTCCTTTCTTAGCAAGGGTATCTATATAACGAAGCATCACTGCTCCGGTGCGACTCTGAAAAATCCTTAACATTTCATCCAGCCGTAAACAAAACGCCTGGGTGGACTTCCACATTTAGATTATATGATAAGAGGAAAAATCTGTCAATAGTAAAATATGGATGGTCGTGCAGCAACACGTAAACTGCAATCTCCTACTGACGTCTAGGAATCGGTATTGGCACAAACCTGAGAAAATGTGCGACGTCAAAAAATACAAAAAATCGCAAAAATATTTATAAAAAGGACGTACTGTACCTTTACAAAATTTTCCTATTGTGATAATGTGAAATTATCAAATACAGGAGGTAATTTTGTATGGATTATGTAGTAAAACATCAAAGCGCGAAGAACTTTACTAAAGATATTAACAAAGTAAAATACAGTATGAAACACAAGTTTCAACGCCAGGAAAATCAGTGGAGCAATCGTCAGAAAAGCTTACTGATTGACTCTATGCTTCGCCCATATCCGATTGATCCAGTTAGATGCGAAGTAGGCTCTGATGACGTCAGAAGAATCTTCGATGGCGTTCAGAGAGCTACCACCGTAAGAGATTTCTTTAAAGAAGATGGTTTTAGATTGGCAAAAGATTTAAAACCTGTTACAATTGATGGTGAAGTATACGAGATCGCTGGCAAAAAATATACACAGCTTGATGAGGCCGTACAGGATAAACTGAATGATTACGAAATGACAATTTATGTGTTTACAGATTGTACAGAGGCAGATATTCGTGAAATGTTTACTCGTCAGAATAATGGTAAACCGTTGAATAACACTCAGAAACGTACTGCTATTGAGAGTGAAAAAGTAAGTGATATTATCTTCAATCTTGCTGATCATGAATTCTTTGAGAAAGTCCTTACTGATGCACAGTATAAGAAAGACGTTCAGCGTGATCTGGTACGTGAGACACTTATGTTAGTTAATACAGATGAAGAAAATGATTTCACATCATTTAGAGCTAAAGATATCGACAGTTTTGTTGTTTGGTATGCTGAAAACATTAACGCTGCTGATATCAGTACATTGACTGATGTATTGGACACTCTGAATACGGGTGATACAATTAAAGTAAAATCTACTTCTATTCCAATGATTCTTTATGCTGGATATAAATGCTTAAAAGACAGCAAAGACTTCCGTAAATTTAGTGCTGCCGTAGATGAATTCATTGAAAATTATGATTCCAATGAAGCATATAAACAGCTCGTACAGTCTGGAACTACTGCTTCTGCTGGCGTTAAAGCTCGTCTACAGTATTGGAATAAAGTCGTAGATAATTTATAATTTTTTGTGAAATAATTTAATATGATTTTTATTATGGAGAGTGGAGCAATCTACTCTCCTATTTTTATGGGCAGATGTGCTTAGTGGCGATAGCAACGGACTGTAAATCCGTCACATTAGAAACACCGTAGGTTCGACTCCTACTCTGCTCATTTTTGTTTTGGAGCTTTACTCAAGTTGGATGAAGAGATCAGTCCTGAAAACTGACAGGCCGCTAACAACGGCGCGTGGGTTCGAATCCCACAGGCTCCGTATATAATTAGCGAATGGAGGCAGTGCCTCCGTATGCCGGTATGGTGGAATTGGTAGACACATCTGGTTTAAGCCCAGATTGTTATGAGCAGTGCGAGTTCGAGTCTCGCTGCCGGTATTATTTTTTTATAAAAGGAGACATACATATGAAAGGTATGACTGGAATTTACAGGATTAATCCTGCGTTGTTTGGTGGAATCATGGCATTATTCGTAGAATTAATAGTAACAATGATTTTACCTCTGTAGAATATAAATGATAGAAATATTTTATTAGATATAAAGAAGAGTATATTTATTACTCTTCTTTTTTTATTGTAATAAATAAAAGAAAGAAGGTGACACAATGGCTAAAGTACTTGATCCGTTGTCGGATAATGAGGTCAATAAAATGACTGTGGTAAATTTAAGAACGGCCTATAAAAAATTAGCAGATTTTTGTAGAAAAATCCTCAATGGTAATTTAGTATATTGCAGCCATTGTGGACAATGGAGAACTCGGATGGCCTTTTATTCATCTGATGTAAGTGCAGATCATTTGGAACATTATGCTTGCAAGGAATGTATATTAGACGAATGTACGGATTACGATAAAAAGACTGGTATTAGAACGGATAACAGAGAAAAAACAATAGAGACGTTTAAACGTTTGAATTGGTATTTTGACGAAGGAATTTATAATGATCAATTACAATCATTGTCTGAACAGACGGGGGAAAAGGTAAGAAGCACTGCTGTACAACAGTGGATAGTAATTTGCCGTAGTTTGAATGATTATAAAAATAAAACTTTTAAAGATTCGGTATTTGATCTTGATGATGAAGATGCAGATCAAGAATATAATACAAAAATTGTTCAAAAAACATTAAAATCAGCGAAAAAAAGATTTGGGAATTATAATACCGAAGATTTAATGTTTTTGGAGAATGAGTATAAAGATTGGACAACTAGATATCCATGCGAAAATAAGGCACAAGAATTATTATTCAAGAGAATTTGCTTTAAAGAACTTGAAATAGATAAAGCCCAAAGAAATGGAAAAGACACTAAGGAATTGGATGCAACGCTTCAAAACCTTATGGGAAGTTTGAATGTAAAACCTTCACAAAAAACATCTAATGCATTAACAGACAATCTTACTTTCGGACAATTGATCGATAAATGGGAACAGGAAAAACCAATTCCAGAACCAGACGAAGAATTTAAAGATGTTGATAAAATTGGGTTATATATTGATGTTTTTTTTAAAGGTCATTTATCTAAAATGATGGGACTGAAAAACGCATTTTCTGCTCTATATGAAAGATTCATGTCTAAATATACCGTTACTAAGCCACAATACGATGAAGATTTTGATTCTGAAGCACTTTTTGATCAAATTTTTGGATCAAAGATTGACGAGGAATAAATTATGGCTATAAGAAAAACTCAAGCTGAGTTAGAAAAAGACAAAGAGCAGAAAATAATGGATACTGTGGCCTGGAGAGCTGCTTACTATAGAAATAACCCGCAACGTTATGTGTCAGAAGTCCTTGGAATTACTTTAAAGATATTTCAAAAAATATTATTGTGGTGTATGATGCACTACAATTTTACAATGTATCTTGCCGCAAGAGGCCAGGGAAAAACGTATTTAACGGCACTATTTTGTTGTGTTCGTTGTATACTTTTCCCTGGAACAAAAATAGTTGTAAGTTCTGGTACATTAAAACAGGCAAACGAAGTATTGCTTAAGATACAAGATGATTTTATGAAACAATCATCTATTTTACGATCGGAAATAGAAAAATGTAGTATCGGACAAAATGATGCATCTATTTATTTTAGAAATGGATCGTGGATAAAGACACGTACAAGTTCCGAGAATAGCCGTTCAGCAAGGGCAAATTGCATAATTGTTGACGAATTCCGCATGGTTGATGAAACAGTCCTTAATACAGTTCTTAGGAAATTCTTAACAAGTCCAAGACAACCAAAATATTTAAATAAATCAGAATATAAACATCTCCAAGAAAGAAATAAGGAAATATATATGTCTAGTGCTTACTTTAAAAGTTCATGGGCATATAAAAAAGCTCAAAGCTATACACTGAATTTCTTTGATGATAAAAAGAAATACATGATAGTGGGGCTTCCTTATCAAGTATCAATTAAAGAAGGGCTTCTCTCCAGAGAACAAGTTGAAGATGAAATGTCAGAGCTTGATTATAATGAATTGGTTCAACAAATGGAAATGGAATGTTTGTGGTTCGGAGATACCGATGGTAGTTTATTTAAATTTGATGAGTTATCTGCAAGACGCAAGCTAAAAAAAGCTTATATGCCATTGAGTTTCTATAATGATAAAGTACAAGTTCCAAAAGTGTTAACAACAGAAAAAAGAATTCTATCGATTGACGTAGCCCTTATGCAATCAACTAAAAAGAAACGAAACGATGCTTCTGCAATTTTTATTAATGATCTAATTCAAGTAAATGATACTTCTTACCAGTCTAATTTTGTTTATGGTGAAACTTTTGAAGGTCTAACAACTGATGATCTTGGAATTATAGTGATGAGATATTTTTATAAATATAACTGTACAGACTTAGTGCTTGATACAAATGGTATTGGTTTGGGTGTATTTGACTTTATTATAAAAGATCAATACGACCAAGAAAATGGGGAAACATATAAAGCATTAACATGTATTAATGATTCAGATATGGCTTCTAGATGTCATGTAAGAGATGCCAATAAAGTTATTTGGTCTGTAAAAGCAACAGACAAATTTAATAATGAAATTTGCGTATTGCTTAGAAATGGAATTCAAAATGGTAAAATAAATTTTTTAACAACAGAGCAAGAAGCAGATTTAGCGTTAAAAGATACATATAAAGGATATTCGAAACTTTCTCCAACTGAACAAGCAAAACTAAAGATGCCGTATCTACAAACAACCCTTGGTATTTACGAATTAGTAAAATTAGACCACGAAGTAAAAAATGGAAACATTAAAGTAAAAGAAGTGTCTGGTATGAGAAAGGATAGATATTCTTCTATAGCATATAATTATTGGTGTGCATGTCAATTAGAATTAAAGTTAAGACCAAAAACAACATCAACTCAATCTCTTTTATCCAAACTTTCAATCAATCAACCAAAACGTATATCTTCGTTTTCCAAAACAATCTAAATAAAAATCCAAAACACAACTAAATAGCAAAGGAGGTGTTTGCATCAAAGATGACACAATCAAAGAAAGAGATGACAGAAACATCTCCAATACATAAAAAACAGCCAACGGCTGCAGAACGAAAATTATATATGCAAAGTCTTGAACGCCAACAAAAGAGATTTGCAGAAACACAGAATGCATTTAAGCAAGTTCGTGATGTTACAAAAACGACAAGACAAATTTCTATAAGCTCGTATAGCAAAGAAAACGTCATTAAATATCTTCAGAATATTGATAGTTACGAAGATGAACTGCGTGGTTTATCTCGTTACTTATTTTATCGTTGTCAGATATATTTTAGATTAATTATGTATAATGCAACTATGTTTGATCTAAATGCAAGGTACGTAGTTCCTACATATGATCCAACCGGTGACAACGACAAGGAAAGTATGTTGAAAGATTATTATGACACTTTGGTATGGTTAGATAGAATGTCTTTACAAGGGAACTTCTTACAGGTATTAATTAATAACTTTATAGAAGATGTATTTTATGGATGCTGTTGGCTGGACGAAACCGGAATGTTTATTTTAAAAATTCCACCAGAGTATTGCAGAATTTCTGGTAAATATTTTACAGGAGATTATTCGTTTTCTGTAGATATGAGTAAATATAAGAAATTCGAAGATGTATTAGAATATCTTGGTGATCCGTTACTTTCTATGTATAAGGAATATGGTGGTAACAGTCAGAAAAAATGGCAACCAATGCCAGATGAATATGCTTTGTGTACAAAATCAAGAGTTGAGACATGGGAAACTATTGTTCCAATTTATAGTGGATTATTTATTGATTTAATTGGTCTTTTAAATCTTGGTGACGTACAAGCCGTTGCGGATGAACAACAAATTTATAAACTAATAACAGCTACCATCCCGACATTATCTGGTGCTGATGAACCAGATCAATGGGCTGTAAACATTGATTTTGCTGTAGATTATTATAATAAATTGGTTGATAGCCTTCCACCTTATATTGGTTCTGTGATAAGTCCATTGCCACTTAATACAATATCTTTTTCTGATGACCAAACAACAGACACGACGAAGGTGCAAAAAGCCACAAAAGAAGTATTGAATACTTCTGGTGGAGCGCAAATACTTAATTCTTCTAGTATTTCTGGTGCTGAAGCATTTCGAGCTGCTACAAAGGCAGATACTGAATTAGCAGTTTCTGCACTTTTAGGTCAGATTCAAGGCTGGGTAAATAGAATGCTATCATACCAAGTCAAAAATGCGGCGAAGATTAAATTTTTCGAAGTGTCTTCTTATACAAAAGATATTCTTAGAGAAGCCATGCAAAAAGATCTGCAATATGATAGTTCTAAAATGATATTAATAAATGCATTAAATGGGATTAGTGAACTTGATACCCTTTCGATGACTTTCTTAGCCAATGATGTATTAGATTTAAAGAATAAATTTGTTCCACTCGTATCAGCAAATACAGTATCCAACGTAAGTGACGAAGGTGGCAGACCTGAAGTTTCTGATTCCGAAATTAGCGATAGTGGAAGTCGTACAAAAGACAGAAAATAATGAGGTGGTCATATGAAAGAAAAATTTTTAAAAACAACAGACGCTACTACCTCTGAAAGCTTAAAGAAACTTGGATTTCAAGTAGTAAGTGAATCAAATGGAATATACATATTTTTGAATACTGACAAACTTCAGTTTTCAAATATAGATAAATCAAAAATACAGTATAGCAATATACTTACTTTTTAGCCACTCTTCTACTCTGTCGAGTGGTATTTTTATACCAATTTTTCAAAGAAGGGAGGAATGACTAAATATCATGCCAAAAAAAAGACTTCTTTTTATAGAAGATTTATATGATTTTTATTTAAACAAATATAAAAGATCTACACATTTTAGTAGCGAAAAAAATGGAGAACCTTTGGTTGTTCAGGTACATGGAAAAGTTAATTTTGATCAGCCTGACAAAAACAAAGACGGACTACTTCCAGTTCACCTCCAATCTTGTCATACAGATTTAAATGTAAATGGATCAAACATTAACAAAACTGTTATGGAGGCAGCATTGCCATCATTCAGCAATCGTCCGATTCTTGGTTATATCCATAAGGTAGTTACAGATGAAAATCCGGATGGTCAGTGGGAGTTTTACAGTCACAATATGCATGAGGATGAAAATGGAGAGCTTGTTTATGACGAATATCCGATTGGAATCATTCCGGAGAGCTGTAATGCACAACTTGTTTACGATGAAGAAAAAGAAAAAACCTATTGTGAAGTTGATGGATATATCTTTAAAGAGTATTCAAAAGCCGCTGAGATTTTAGAGCGTGAAGGTGAATGCTTTGTATCGGTTGAACTTTCAATTCGAGAATTAAGCTATGATGCAAAATCAAAGTATTTAAACATCGAAGACTTTTTCTTTAGTGGAGTAACAATTTTGGGAAAAACTCCACAGGGAGAAACCGTAAAGCCTGGAATGTCCGGATCAAATATTAAACTTACTGATTTTAAAGCAAAAAATAACAGTTTATTTGAAAATTATGAATCAAAAATGGATGAGTTGCAAGAACGACTAAATAAATTAGAGTCTACTTGCTTCAGTATTAAGGAGCAAACTTCTGCTCTACTATTACAAAAGGAAGGAGGAAATGAAAGTAAAATGAATAAATTTGAAGAGTTATTAGAGAAATACAATAAAACTGTAGAAGACATTGCATTTGAATATTCTAATTTATCAGATGAAGAATTAGAAGTTAAATTTAAAGAAGTTTTCGAAGATGGTTCTATTGGCAAAGGGGAGGCATCTAGTGACGGTGAAAATAACAAAGGACAGGAATTTGAAAAACTTGTTCGTACATATGAAATTTCACATGAAGATGTTCGATACGCATTGTATAATTTATTAGCTCCATACGAGGAGCTAGACGATGATTATTATTACATCTCAAATGTTTATGATTCTTATTTTGTATATGAAGGATGGTGTACAGATAAGATTTATCGTCAGGGTTATGTAAAAGATGGTGACAATGTTTCATTTGATGGAGAACGTACAGAATTATTCCGTGAACTTTTAACAGCAAGTGAAAAAGCAGAATTAGAAGAAATGCGTTCGAACTATGCAGAATTAAAAGTGTTCAAAGAAGAAATTGAATTAAATGAACTTCGTGAGAAAAAGAAAGAAATTCTTGATTCTGAGAAATATGAAATTCTTGCACAGAAAGATGAAGAAGGAAAATTTGTAAATAAAGATTATGAGAAACTTGTTTCTGAAATGGATAACTACTCTCTCGCTGATCTTGAGACAGAAATTAAAGTTCTTCATTCTGATTATGTTTCTGAGTATGGTAACTTTGCACTTTCTGATAACAAAGAAGAAAAGCCAGTTACATCTAAGAAACAGTTTGTAAATGTAAACAAAAAACCTTCGAAACCTAGCAGATATGGAAAACTGTTTGCTGAAGAAGAAAAATAAATAAACAAAATAACTTTTAACTTTAAGGATCGTCATAATGGCGGTCTTTTTATTATGCAAAAAACAGGAGGATAAATACTATGGCAATTCGCATGTCTATTGAGCAGCATCACGTTGCATTCCCAACTAAAGTCCTTTCAGACAAAGTTGGAAGAGTTTTAAACATGGTAATTAAGAAAGATACAGATAACGGTACAGTTTGCGGGAAAGGAGCTTACGTAAGCTTTGATCAGTATGAAGTTGCTGATGCCCCAGCAGGATTTGAGGGAGAAATTCTTGAACAGGCTGCAAACGGCAACTGGTATGTAGAGGTTAAAAAAGTTGATGTTAATGCGCCTGCAATTCTTATCTACGAAGTTCCAGAAATCGCTGAAACATATAATAGCGAGTTTACAAAAACATCTAACTTCTTCAACGAAGCAACAGCCGAGAGAACAAAAACAGTTAGAGGACTTGTACTTACAGTAACAGACGTTTATGAGCTTAGTAAAGATGCATTTGACGGAACACCTGTAGCTGGTAAGAAAGTAACTGTTGAAGCTGGAAGTCAAAAACACAAAGTTTCAGAACTATAAAGAGGGGAGGAATAAGCAATGAATAAGATGAATTTTAGCGAACATGTACTTAATGTATTCGATGAAATGAAAACTTCTTATGAAGAAGTAAAGAACTTAATGTTCGATTTATATAAAAATGAACTCGACGATGGAATTTCTAAGAGAGAGGCGGAAGACAAACTTCGTGAAGTATCTCTCAAAATTTTCGGTCTTACCAAAGATTCTTCTCGCAGAGAAAGAGAACGTGCTTACAGAGATTATGGTCGTCAGTATTTCGATGTAATTGAAGAAGTAACCGATTGGACAGTTTCTACAGGACTTAAAGAAAATGAGTGGTTCAATGCACTTGTTAATTACAGAAATCTTAAAGATGGAGATACTAACCTCTTCGTTAACGAGCATGAGGAAGTAATTCTTTCTATAGCAAGAATGGGCAAGAGACATCACGACACAATGCTTCAGAGATTACCAGAGAACACAACCTATTCTGTAGAGACTGATGTTTACGGTGCTGCTGTGGGTGCTGATATTGATAGATATCTTATTGGACAAGAGGATTGGACAAAACTTGTAGACGCTATCACTAAAGCATTTGTTGTAAAGATTCAAGAGCTTATCTTTACTGAGATTCTTGAAGCACCAAAGAAACTTCCGGCACAGTCCGAGTTCGTACAAACAGGTGCGCTCAACACAACAAACAGAAAGAAATTCAATAAAATTCTTCAAAATGTATCTGTTGCAAATGATAATGCAGATGTAGTTATCATGGGAACAATGGTTGCACTTCAGGAGCTTGAAAACCTTATCGATGTTAAATGGGTTGCTGATTCTCAGAAAGAAGATATTGCAAAGATGGGTCGCCTTGGAAATTACGGACGTTACACGCTTGTTGAAATTCCACAGAGATTTGCAAGAAACGATGTAACTAAGTCCATGTACAAGGATGACACTCTTTTCGTATTTGCAACTGGTGACAACAAACTTGTTGATATGGTTGATGTTGGTGAGACTCTTATCGAGGAAATCACAGATCGTGGAACAGCTAATAGTAACATCGCTGATATCATGAAATATGAAGTTCAGAGAGAGCTTGGAGTATCTACAAGAATTGGTCGTTACTTTGGTTTATGGACCATTACTGACTAATCTAAGTAATAATAAATATATTAGAGGAGTAGTTTAACCGCTACTCTTCTATTTTTTAATGGAGGGAAAGCCATGCCGACAGCACGAGCAAAAAAGGAAACCGCTACTGCAACTAGAAAAGTAGCTACTAAAGTTGAGACAAAAACAACCGTAGAAGAACCGGTTATTGCTGAAAAACCAATTGAAGAAAAAATCGAAAAAGAGAAAAAGGTATTTACCGATTCAGATTATATTCTGTGTCGATCAGTATGTTATGGTGGATTAAACATCACGTCTCAATCTGGGAATGTTTATGAATTCAAAGATTATGGATATGATTGCGAAATCAATTATCGTGACCTTGTTTCTTTGATTAGAAAAGGTTCAGACCATGTATTCTTACCAAGATTTGTTATCCTGGATGATGATTTACTGGAAGATTTTCCTACTGTAAAAAAAGTATATGAGAAAATGTATACAAGAAATGATTTGCTCAAAATTCTTGATATGTCTACAAGACAGATGGAAATGGAAATCAAAGAGCTGCCAGAAGCTACAAGAACCATTCTGGAACAGATGATTGCTACAGAAATTGCCAATGGTCATCTTGACAGTATTGCAAAAGTAAGAAAACTCAGTGAAATCTTTGATTCGGATTTTAATCTTCTAAGTGAATTATTTGTTAAATAAAGGAGGTCGAGATGATACTTCCTTATGAAACTATCTTTTCAAGGGCATTGGGAAAAATTGATGATCCGAAAGAATTAGCATTAAACTCTAATGATTTTTATGAAATTTACACCGAAAGACTACACAATGTACTTGGAGATGCAAGAATCAGAAGACTCTTCTCTTCTATTGTATTGGACGATGAATTTCAAGAAGTTTCTTTTAATCTTGTAAATACAATAGATGAAAGTTCTGATATTGAATATGTGTGTAAACTATTTGTTCTAGGGATTACAATTGAATGGCTCAGTCCAAGAGTCGATTCTTTGAATTATACCATTATGATGGTTGGTGGAAAAGAAGAAAGAATGCTAAACAATCCATACAGATTGCTTCAGACAAGATTAGAAAATGTACAGAAGGAATTAAGTAAGACTATTAGAGATCATGGTTATCTTTATAACTCTTATATTAATAATGGTACATAATATGGATTATTTATATGGAACTTTTTCTGACGAGCAAATAAAAAACGCAGCATGTTTAATGCACAAAAATATTCATAGATTACTTTTATATAAAGATAAGCTAGTGACAGACAGAATTTTTAATTCAGATGATGATTTTAAAAAATACTTTGAAGATATTCTATTTAAATTCGGTGGACTTAATACATTATTAGGTTATCCAAATGATATGCTGCTTTTAATTTCGACATTACAGGCGGCATACGATCTAATAGATAGTCCAAAATATAGTTATAGAATATTTAGAAAAGCTATTCTAGATTCTCATGGATATATTAAAGCTATGTTAGAGGAGGTAAATAGTCATGCCAAACCTATCAACAGCTAGACGTATATCAAGCCTACGATCAAATGATGCAAAAACAATTGGTGAAATAACAAAAGAAAACTCAGATTTTCTTATGGAACAAACATTTGATCATGACATCCAGGCAAAAAAGTGTTATATATATGATTTTTACCATGATGATCAGCCAGATAAAAATCAGAATATGACTTATGACAATACAACCAAAACTCCAATTGATGCAAAGTTTATTATTAATTCTTATCAGTCTATAGATAAGGATCAGGTTCCTTATTATCTACAATTTCGTCCGTCTCAAAAATATTCTTTTTCCGAGAATGATGATTTGTATTATTATGAAACAGATTATCACGAACGGTATCTAGCCGATTTTCCGATTGGGTTATTCGTCGATATCCCAGATGATAATAAAATTTATCATAAATGGTTAATTGTTGGAAGAGAAATTGCAAACCAATTTCGAAAGTATTTAATTCTTCCATGTGATTATAATTTGACATGGATTGAAAAAACTGGTCAAAACAGAATTAAGCGGAAAATGTGGGGTGTGCTTCGAAACCAGAATTCGTACACAACTGGAAAATACAGAGACCACTACTTTGCCCACCCAGACAACCAGGATAAAATTTGGTTCCCATTAAATCCGATCACAGAAAAGTTTTGGTACAACGATGACGTTAGTAAAACAATGCGTCTTATTATTAGCGCGCCAACAGAACATCCTTTGGCATGGTCTGTAACAAAAATAGAAAACACAAAACCTGTCGGAATCCAAAAACTTACAATTTATCAAGATTTTTGGGATGAACATAGAGATTATATTGAACGTGACGAAAATGGCAAGATTATTGGTATGTATGCTGATTATTATGATTCGTCTGTTATCCCAGTCGAACCATCAACACCTGGAGAAATTGCCGGTATAAATAAAAAAATTATAGCATCTTCTACCAATGTAAAAGTTGGTGGCAGTTATAAATTGTTTACTATAAAAATACTAGACGAGGATCACAATGACATATCTGATCAATATAAAGGCGGAGAATTTACTTGGAAATGCTCCGTAGAAAATAATGAATTATCTGATCATGTATCGTGGTCAAAATCTGGTTGTAAATATAATCAAATTAAAATGAAATTTATCAACGATCGAAATTATTTAGGAAAATTATTATTAATATCATGTGATGTTTCTTTAAATAATAACATCATTCGAGTAGCTGAAAATTTTGAAATTACTGTATAGGGGGTATTTGAATGAATAAAATAAATGAATACTCCTTTCATACAAAAGATGATATGCTTAATAAATTACGCGCGTATACACATAATCCAGATGATGATAATATTCGTATCAAAAATCAAGTATATCAAATACTATTACACTGTCCAGAATTACTGTATGCAATTCATGATGCAGAGTTGGAATCTGAATTATTTGACGATGATGGAAATTTAAACGTTGATGCAGATGGTGAACCATTGGGTGAGTGGGATCGTTATTTTGGTGAAAATTCTCATATTCGTCCATACATATTTTTCCCAGAAACAGAAACAGATTCTAGGAATTATGTATGTTATCAAACAAGTTTTAACGACTTAGCAAGATATAATAATTCTATAAAAACACTTCTTCTTACTTTTACAATATTTATCCATGAAAAAGATGTTATAGATGATCTTACTGGTTTGCCAAGACATGATCTAATTGCTGCAATATTGCGAGATAGATTTGCATGGATTGGAACTGAGGTTGAAAATCCGATTCCATCTTTAGATAAAGAATCAACGATGGATAATAATTATCTTGTGCGTACTTTGCAATATCAAATTATTACCCCAAACAATATTACAAAAACAGAGAATGGTAAATCCTTCTATAGTAATAAAAGGTGGTAAATTATGGGGTTTGCGAATAATGATCTTGTACAAAGTGCAATTGAAGCACAGATAGCAAATGAAGAAAATAATGAAGAAGAATATTTTGATTTTAATCCTCTTCAACTATATTTTGGAGATGATTATGTAGTGAATGATAAAATCACAATTCATCAGCCATCAATTCAAGATTATATAACATACGGAGAAGAAAATATACAATCTGTTATTTATCCATTTATTTCAAATACAACAAAATGTCGTTTACAACTTTGGAACAATGGAATTGACTGGAATGATATCACAAATCAGCAATTGTTTTCCATTTTAATCAAAAGTATTGATTTGGAATATTCAAAACTGATGTTTGGTGACATTGATTTTCATGGTTTTTCTTTCTTTACCGAAGAAAAAGATGGAAAAGAAAGTGTTATTTTATATAATCCTATTCAAGACATAAAGATTGACGAACCAACACGAGTTAAAATGTGTAAATATATTCAATATATGTTTCATACATTTCCGCCAGAAGAGGAATTTACTTCTAGTAAGACTCTCAAAAGAGATCTCATTAATAGAGACAAACAGAATTTGCTGGCGATGAAAAGAGACAGTTCTTTAAAACCACAAAGTCTATTATCCATGATTTCTTTCTATCTGAATCACCCTGGATCGAAATATAAAAAGAATGAACTACGCAATGTTGGAATTGTGGAATTCTATGATAGTGTACAAAGACTTCAAATTTATGAATCAACACATGCTGTCATTAATGGCAGTTATTCTGGATTTGTTGATACATCAAAAATTCCAAAAAATGAATTTAATTTCATGCGAGATCTTAAAGGATCTGCATGATTTTTTTATACAAAAATTTAAGGAGGAAAAACAAATGAGTTTTAAATTAGGTGACAAAATCTATAAAGAGATTCTATACTTTTATGCAGAAGATAAAGGTACTGGTATTCCACAATATGTACTCACCCAATTAAGTGATGCAAATATTGAAATCACTGCTGAATCTAAAGATGTTACCGATAAAAATGGTAATCTTGTAAAGAAGATTTGGAAGTCTAAAGCAGGTACTTTTTCTGCAACAAATGCTTTTGTTAACACCAATATCGTTGCTGCATCTTCTGGATCTCAGCCAATCTTTGCATCTAAAAGTGGTAAAGTTAAAATGCCAAGACTGATGCATGTTAAAAATGGTGTTAAAACCGTTACGATTACCGGATATGTAGAAGGTTCTGTAAAAGTAGCTCAGTATTTTGGCGATGGTTCTATTGGAAAAACATATACTATGGATACGACTGCTGCCACAGATAAATTTTCTATTGCAAAAGAAGGTGCTGTACTAACTCTTCCATTAGATGAAGACGCAGAAATGTTCTTTGTTCGTTATGATCGTGAAGTAGAGACAGGTGCTGTAATCCACAATAGAGCAGATAAATTCCCAACATCTGTATACGCAATTATGAAAGCTACATACTACAATCCATGTAAGAAAAATGAGCTAAAAGCAGATTACATTGTAATGCCATCATTCCAGGTATCTCCAGAAACCACTGTTCCAGTTAGTGCTGACACTACAACCATGGATTTCAAAGGTGATCTAGAGATCGAATATTGTGGAGATGACAAGATTCTGTATAGCGTTTACGATGCTGATGAGGTTGACGAAGACTGATTCTAATCAGAAGGGAGAAACAAATGGCAAATAACAGAGTATGTCTTACTTGTGGTAAGGCTTATGAGTATTGCGGATATTGTCCTACGAGCAAGAATCTCCCGATGTGGATGAATCTGTTTGATACAGAAAATTGCAAAAATGTTTTTGAAACTGTAAGCGATTACGCTCAAGGTGCAATAAGTAAAGAAACAGCAGCTACAAATCTATCATTGTGTGATTTATCAAAAGTTTCTACCTACAAGGAAAATATCCAAAAACTTGTATCAGAAATTATTGATAATAAGAATGATAAAAAAGTTACTGCGACTAAAAAAAGAGAACAAACTGTAAAGATTGTTCCAAAATCTAAAGTGAATAAAAATAGTGTTGATTGATATATGAGAATTATAGGGGTACGTATATATCAATTATACGCACCCCTATTTTTTACGCTTATATATCAGGAAGGAACAAAAGGAAAAATGAAGTTTGATAAAGAATACGCGACTTCTTTTGTTGACGAGTATAAATATCTAAAAGAATACGGTATTCGTTATGAATTCGTAAAGGTCGATGATACAGGAAAAACTGTTTGGAAATATAAAAAGACACCGGAATTATTTGAAACATTGAAAAATTTTTACATTAACAATGAATATTATGATTAGCAGGTGTGACTATGAAAATTTATTTAGATAATGCTGCCACTACTCCATTAAATCAAGAAACAAAAAATTATATTATATCTATTTTAGACGATTATTATAATCCATCCAGTGCTTATCAGGAAGGAAGTAATATTCGGAGTAAAATTGATGAAGCAAGAAAAAATATTGCTGATTTTATTCATGCAGATGAAAGTAATATTTTATTTACTTCTGGAGGATCGGCTTCTAATACGTTAGCAGTCAAAGGATATAAAGACAAAAATGACTGTGTTATTCTGTACTCTCCTATTGCGCATAAATCAATTTTAAATTATGTAAAAACAGTTAGAAGTGCTATTCCATTAAAAGTCAATGGACAGGGCGAAATTGATTTTGATGATTTGAAATCTCTTCTTTCTATATATCATAAAAGAAGTTTTGTGGTTATGGATTATGCTAATAGTGAAATCGGTACAATACAAGATGTGGAAAAACTCACTGATTTGATCCATTTTTATAACGGTAAAATTTATGTTGATTGCACTGGATCGATCAGTCAAATTCCATTAGATGTCAAGAAATTGGATATTGATATTGCAGGGTTTTCTGCGCATAAATTAGGATCTTTAAAAGGGTGTGGAGTTTTATATAAAAAGGATCATATTCAATTATCTCCTATTATATATGGCGCACAAGAACATGGGCTTTTTGGTGGGACAGAGAATACACTTGGTATCTTAACTCTAGGATACGTTGTAAAGCATTATAATTATGATCAATGTACATCAGAAAAACGAGATTATCTCGTGCAAACATTATCAGGATTAGTTCCAAATTTTTTTGTTGTTGGCTCTTATAATAATAGATTGCCATATAATTTATTCTTGTGTTTTGAAGGAGTATCTGGCGAAGCATTAATGACCTTACTTCATGAGTATGGTGTAATTGTATCTACTGGATCTGCCTGTAATTCCGGAAGTTTGAAATCGTCTGATACCTTACTTGCCATCGGAATGAAAGAAAAATATATTCATAATGGTATCCGTTTAACTTTGTGCGGATCAGAAGCAAAAGAAGAATTAGATTACATATGTAACCAAATAAAAAATTGTGTCATGACATTGAGGAACTTAACATAGGTTGCTCATGGCTATGGGCGTAAAAGTGTATTATCACTCTCCTATCATATCAAAATTATGGAGGGTAAAACTATGAAAAATATTAATTGGCTCGTTAGAGTAAAAAATAAAATGTTCTGGATTTCATTAATTCCAGCGGTCATCGTACTTATTCAAACTATTGCTGCAGTATTTGGTTTTACAATTGACTTGAGCGAACTTGGAGATAATTTAGTTAACGTTATTAATGCAGTGTTTGTAGTATTAGCAATTTTAGGTATTGTAATTGATCCTACGACAGCAGGTGCTGGCGATTCAGAGAACGCTATGACTTACACAGAGCCAAAGGCTTAGAAAGTGTAGGTGCAATGTGGAACCTATACGTGATTTTTTTTGCATAGACTGGAAGGCGTTCGGAATAACAATCTTTGTAGCGTTGCTAGGATTCCAGGCAATTATTCAAGTGCTACATTGGTTTTTATTTGAATTCTTGGGAATTGAAACAAAAGCAATGCGCGAGAAAAAAGAAGAACATGAATTGCTTATAAATACAGCAAAAGAGGTAAAAGAGCTTTCAAAACAACGCGAAGAAGACGTCAGTCAATCAATAAAACATGATAAGAAAATACAAGAAAATCTAGATCAATATCTGGAAGAGATCCGTAAAGCTATCACGGATACGCAAAATATTGTGAATACATATTCTGAGAATAGAATCCATGATAGAAAACAAAGTTTGCAAATCCAGCAAGAATTAAAAGATAACATATCTCAAATTGTTAAGTCAGATGAAGAAGAACAAGAGCAAATAAAAAATTTAATTCAAGCCCAAAAAGAATCTTTAGCGAATCACATTAATCAAAAATATAAATCCTATCTTTCTAATAATGGAATACCAGAAGATGAGGTTGAAGAATTTATTAGCCTTCATGCGACATATAACGCCATAGGCGGAAACCATACGGGAGATGCAAAGTTTAATTATTGTATGGAACATCTTCCTGTTGTACCAGTTGAGGTAAAATTAAGATTTAACGAAAAGAAATAATTTGAAAGATGAATTTCATCGAAAGCAGAAATAAGCACCCAATATGCTTGGATGCTTATTTCCGTACTACTGCTCTCACAATTGGCTAGATTGTGGTGATTCTTTGAGGCGTTTTATGCCCTTAAATATCTATTACAAACTTAGTATAGCATATAAAACGTAAAATAGCAAGACATTATATTAAGTCAATTACACTTCCATACCTAATCATAAGAAGGTTTTGCCCGGAGAAAATAGCCAATTCTCTGTATCTGAACTCAGATCTTTAACATAATGCCATAAAGCTACTTATCGTCTAATCTCACGAATAATCGCAAGACCGGTATTGACGATTGATAGAACAATCATTATTACGTAATAGATATCCTGCATGGTACGCCTCCCTTCTCTTATGTGCCGGGAAGTTTCATGTTATGTAACATGCAATTACCATTATATGTCAATGTGGCATTGAAGTCAATAACAATAAAAGCGGTTACAAGTTCCCACAATAGACGTGTTAAGTTTTTATCAGAAAGCTCAACCCTGGTTCTACTGGAAAATTATAAAGCGTGGTGTCCTATCCTATCGGGAAGGATAAGAACGCCAGTGCTCTCTAATGCATTCCCATTTGTTAAGACGGAAGCGCCAATAAGCACATACGTGAACGAGAAATGGATACACTTTATAGAACATAGATATCACCAAGAACTTTCTTCTGAAATTACAGACTAAGAACTTGTGACCGCTTAACTATTATATATATCACATCCAAAATGCTTTTACTAGACTAAAGTTCAGTCGCCTGGTAAGAGCATTTTGTTATTTCGTGGAGCAGAAAAGACTGAACACTGCTCTCATATCCTATATGGAAGGAAGTGATTTTAATCGCAATTAACGCAGGAAAACAATTTGAGACTGATTGGAAAAACTCTGTTAATAAATTACCAGACGTTTGGTACTATCGCTTGAAAGATAATGCAGCCAGCTTTGCATCTGGTGAAAATACAAGATTTACAAGTCATAACATGTGTGATTGTTTGGTTTTAGATGACAAGTCAAAAACACTCTATTGTTTAGAGCAAAAATCAACTAAGGGTACCAGTATCCCACTAAGCATGATTCGAAAGAATCAAATTGATGAGCTTACGGACGCAAGTGAACATAATTTAATTGCAGGATTTTTATTCAATTTCCGAACCAAAAACAATGATACATATTTTATGAGGATTCAAGAATTTAACAAGATGATTTCAGAAATAGGCAAAAAGTCTTTTAACCAAAAGGATTTAGCAAAATACGATACTGTACGTGTGCAGTCACACATTAAAAAGGTAAATTATGCTTATGATGTTAAGCAGTTTATAAAAGATACATGCGAGGTAAACAATGTACTCCAGTGAAATTGATCATATTGTAAAAGCACAAAATTATTGTTTACCATCACATTTGTATTTGCAAATAGTAGATAATTCTTCTCAAATTTGTCAGGTGAAGTATGATGCTTATTCTGATAAATATAGTATTCATACAGATGACGGATATCATTGGGAAGTTAGAGTTTATCAGGAATAAAAAGGAGAAAATAAATGATTACAAAATATGTAAAAATTAAACCGGTTATTACACTTGCAGATGAGAAAAAAGCAATTGACTTCATTGTAGATTATATGTTTGAAGGCGGTGAGTATACACCGTGGAATAAGGAAGCTGCGCTTATCGTGGCAATTGTTTCATATTTTATTGAAGGTGTCGAATTTGAAAAAGACGATGTAATCTATGATTGCGTTATGCAAGATAAAAATCTTCACGCACATGTAAATAAATTTTTCTACAATGTAGATAAATCAGATAAGAAAAATGATATTAATTTTACGTATATCAATACCAAAAACCATGTGATGGAAAGTGTACAAAAGATTGTAGATTTTAAACTACAAAAGATGATTCATTGTACGGATGAAAAACATGAAATGTATACGGAAATTGCAGAAATGGCAAATGCTGTAGCAAATATTGGACGAAATGTTCAGGTTGCTGCAAAACCTGTTCTTGAAAATCCAGAAAGCATTGGAATGATTATGAATATTCTTAAAAAAATGAATGAAAGTAAAATGCTTAACGCAAAAGCAATTCGAGATGTGATGGTTGATACCGTAATGGATGTACAGAAAAGAATGACAGGAAAATAACAAATAAAGCAAGAATACATTAAATCTTCTGGCAGTCAAATGTCAGAAGATTTTTTAATTTATCAATGTGGAGGTGGTGGTAAAAATGGGTAATATAACAAAGGAACTACAAAAGCTACTAAAAGATTACAATAAAAAAGTATTACAATCTGTTCCTACAATGGCACGTCAAATTGCAACTGATGCAGAACCAGAATATAGAAAAATTATTAATGAATCAATTAATCAATATTATGCAACACACAAAGGAGACTTTAGCGAGGGTAGATTAGAAAACATGACTGGCAATATAAGTGCTGAAGGTTCATCTATAATTTTTGAAGATACAGAAGAAAACGTTCCAAATTATCACGGATTCTGGGGACAAGAACTAACAAACGAAGGCGTGTTTGATTTGATGTATTTAAAGGGTGAACATGGTAATGGTAAGTGGCATCTTGTAGATACTACTCCTCCACCATTTGATTATGTTGAGCAAGAACTTGTCAATGGTAGACTAGATAAAATCATTGATAATTCAGTACATAAAGTGCTTGATAATATAGAATTATAAAGGTGGTGAAAAAATGCCAAAACAACATACAATTAACCTCGAAGCTGTTATAAAAGCTGCACTGGATAAAAATAGCGAAAAAATAATCGATGATTTTGAGAAGAAAATCACTGAACCAAAAGAGATTAATATCAAAACAGATGAAGCATCTAAACAAGTTAAGAAGCTGTCTGATGAGATTGAAAAAGAACAAAAGAAACATACTCAAACGTCTAGGAAAAGAAATAAAACTAAAACAGCTACTGAACAAAGTACTCCAAAAAACGCAGATAAGTATGTACAATCAACAATATATGATAAAAAAGGACGTCCATCTACTTCTCATTCGTATACATATGCTAATGGAAGACAACAATCTTATAACAAGAATGGTAAGTTAACATCTGAGAAGCAGACCGTTGTTGATCTTCAAAAAGCATACTCTCAGTTAAATAAAGACGTAACGGAATATTATTCATTAAAGACAAAAGAAGCAAAAGGCAAAGTAGCCACAGAGGATAAACAGTATGTCAAAGGTCGGATTTCTGATTTAGTTGATGAAATGTCTGCAAATCGAAAATATATTGCAGATGCAAAAAAGCAAGGTTTTTATAATGATGAATTGGAGCAAAAAGCTCTTAATCATTTTCGTAGAAAAGCTAATGGTTACAACACGTATGTCGATGAGAAAAATGCTACAATCAAAGCTTATGGAAATGATGACAATACTGCTATTCGTCAGGGACAGCGTTCGAAACAACTAAGTAATTATGCTGGACAATCCACAGATGCAATTGAAAGAGCAAGAACACTTGATACAACTATAACAGATTTGGAAAAAGAATTATCAAACCTTGTTACTTCTGGCGCATCAATGGATCAAATTAAGTCAAAATTTGATGAATGCACTTCTGCTGGTAAAGAATTTAAAAATGTCATGACCTTAGTCAATAGCACTATGGAGAAAACATCTAAAAAAGATACCGTTGTTGGAGATTCAAATGCCGCAAAGCTTCAAAATGCCATTGATAAAAAAGTAGCTCAAGCAAAAAACCTTGTCTCAGATAGTTCTATAAAACAATTTGACGCAAAAGTTGAAAAGCTTAAATCTCAGTACGCTGGACAAGATGGTTCTGCAGACGTTTTATCATCTTTAGAAAAAACAGTGAATACCATACATGACAAACAGGCTAGTATAAAAGCAGAATTAGCAAAAGGATCTTCTGGAAATTTAACACAAATTGCTTCGGATGCTGATATTTTGAATGCAAAGCTTAATGAAGTTGAAACTACCGCGAAAACGCTTGGAACTTCACTTTCAAAAAATCTAGATGGTACCACACTTCAGAGAACTATTGATAAAATTGATAATCTTATAAATAATTCCGACGGTTTTGCAAGCAAATCGCAATTAGAAAAATTAAAAACTCTACGAGATTCTTATACTAATAGTGATTCTGGAATTACAAAAGCTGTCAACTATGATAATTCTAAAATCATTTCTAACATCGAACAGGAAATTAATGCTCGTAAAAAATTAGCAGAGATCCAGAAAGAATTACAAACTGGAATATATTCCGCAACAGAAGCTGGATATAAAAATACTCTTTCTAAGTATGGGGGGCAAACTTCTGAGTCACTAACTCGTGCAAGAGAAAGTTTTAAGCAGTTTAAAGAGATTCGTGAAGATTTTCAAAAATCGTTAAAAGATACGAATGTTTCTGATCTTAGTGATGAAGAGGTTGAGCGTCTTAGTAAAAATCTTCAAAAGATGACTGAGGAAGAAGAAAAATATAAGACTGCGATGAAACAGGTAAAAGTTGAAGAAACTGCAACACTAGCACCTGGGGTCGCTTTACGTGCATCAAACGAGATGCAATCTTATATCAACAACAATAGCAAGGCATGGAAGAAATATAAGGCGCAGCTTGAAGAAGTCCGTGATGCTTATAAAAATGTAACAACGGAAGGACAAAAGTTAGAAGTTGACGCTAAAGCTAGGGATTTGAAAGCAAAAATTTCTGCTGAAGGATTAACAGGAGCAAACATTTGGCAAGATACAAAACGTGCTATTAATCAAATTGCTCAATTTACGGGAATTTACGGCATGTTGCAGAATGTCGTTATGGAAATTCCATCAAAGGTTGTTTCTAATGTAAAGGAAATTAATGATGCTCAAATTGAATTAGCAAAAGTTGCAAGTGATGCATCGGAGAGCCAATTAAGTCAATACTGGGATCAGGCTGCTGAAAGTGCCAAGAAATATGGTGCTATAGTTAGTGATGTAATTAGTAGTACTGCGGATTGGAAACGTCTCGGATATTCTCTTGGTGGCGCAAAAAAATTGTCTGATATGACTACTCTTCTGCAACGTGTCGGAGATAACATGACTCAGGAAACATCCTCTTCTGGTTTAATTAGTGCATTAAAAGGTTTTCAACTAGAAGCAGATCAAGCACAACGTATCGTAGATGTGGCAAATGAGGTAAACATAGCTGCCTCCATGTACAGTAATGTATATGCTTTATGTGCTTAATACATATTGATAGCAACTATATCGGTTAAAGGCTAGAGATAGTTCAGACCGAGCAAAGACTTGATTTTTATCAAGAATGCGTAGAGACTACAGGCTTTATTATGGAGACATAATTTAGTGAAGTTGCTCTCCTATTATAAATAGGAAGAATATATAGTCCGACCTCACGCAATAATCGAATATTTTTTAAAACGTGAGAAGTAGGCAGAAATGACCTACTCTTTTTTATTTGTAGAGAATAAGAAAAGTAACAAATTTAACGAGCCAATACACAACCTATCGATACAGCAGGTATTTTTGAAGTAATTGAAAGATCCGCATCATCATTAAAAGCCGCTGGTAATACGTACGAACAGGGTGTTGCTCTGGCTAGTGCGGCGAATAGCGTAATCCAGGACCCTCAAAAAATTGGAACAGCACTAAAAACGATCTCAATGCGCATAAGAGGCGCTGAGACAGACCTTCAGGAGGCCGGTTTAGACACTGAAGGAATGGTAACTTCTACTGCCAAGCTTCGAAAAGAAGTTCTTGCGCTTAGTGGCGTAGATATTCTGAAAGACAAAAATACTTTTAAGTCTACTTATCAAATTCTTGATGAGTTAGCAAATAAATGGTCTGATTTAACAGACATCCAGCAGGCAGACTACACTTGCCTGTATGTACAGAAATGTGCATAAGAGAACACATCTAAAACCAGTAAAACCTAATGCTCTATCACTACAATATGGATGAAACATGCTGATATGAATGTAACGAAAGTAAAACAACGATAGAGATTCTATATGGTCAAAAGCCTAAGTAGAAATTTTGCTAATTATTTTAAATTAGAAATGGTAGCTTGGTCGCAAAGTCCCGAATAGGGATGTGTCAAACGAGTACCCCAACGTCAGGGGGGAGAAATCCTTAATGTAGGGCTTAATCGCTAAATGAAGTCTGAAATGGTGTGACTGCTATTATTCTTAAGATGAATAATGTGGTTAAAAAGTACTCTGATCTTATATGCGAGTATAAGAATTATTATCTGACTCAATAATAATTGGTATAGCTTTAAGCGAGGGCTATATTAACAAAAAAATATGAAGTGTAACTGAGTTGATTGCCGGTGAATTTTATGATTTTGCCGGAATTTATAGAAATATAAATCAAAGAACATACTTAATTGCAAGGGCAGCATAAAGCTTTACACTACAATAATCGGGAAACTAGATTATGAATGTTTAAAAACGTAGAGATATATTGCTTGTTTGCAGCGAAGCACCCTAACGTTATACATAGACCATATGTTAGATAAGTCGAGGGTGAACGTTCAACGACTATTCCCCATGAGGGAGTTGGGAATATCCAAATGGATTATAAAATAAAGGTGGAAATCCTGAATACTCAACTCTATAGAAGTAGGACGCAAATCGCAAATGGCGTTCCAAAGAGTATGCCCTTAACACGTAAAGGTGAAGGTGAAAACATAGTCTATTCTTATGCGATAAGTATAAGATAAATTATATATTAATACATGCAAATCGAGGTGAATCATTATTTATAAAACAAATAATAAGAGATTGGCAAAATATTTATATTCTCTTGGTTTTGATAGAACATGTAAAATAATTAATGATCGTGAATATTGGATTTTTGACAAATCAAGTACTTTAAAAGAAGCACTTGATTTTTATTTTTATATGCGAAAAAGAAACAGAGAATAAACTATTATGCTCAAAAATAAAAGGAGATGCTGAATGGCAAAAAGATTTTTTACAAAAGAAGAATTAGACAATATTATTAAAGATTATGATAACGGAAATGGTTTAAGACCATTTGAATTAGCAAAGAAATATGATCGCAACCCATCTTCTATTTCAAACAAATTAAAAGATTTAGGGTTGTACAAGTATACAACATACAGATTTACAGCAGAAGATATTCAATTTCTGAAAGATTATTATCCATATGGAGATTGGGATTTTATAATGAAACATTTCCCAAATAGTACAAAACAATCTATAATGACAAAAGCAAGTAAACTTGGGATTAAAATGATTAATGAACATACATGGACAGAAGATGAAGTTAATGTGATTAAAAAATATTATACGACTGACATTAGAAAAGTTGAAAGCTTATTATCAAACAGAACACCTGATACTATAAGGTGTAAAGCACAAAAACTAGGTATAAAAAATCGTGAATTTTGGTTTGACGAAGAGAATGAATTATTGACTAAAATTTATTCTAAATTATCTATTGATAATGTTCAATTATATTTTCCAAATCGTACAAGAAATTCTATCATCAAACATGCAATTCTATTAAATCTAAAATCTTTTGATTATAATCCTTGGACACAAGAAGAAGATAACTACATTTTATCACACTGGAAAACCGAAGCTGATATGATTATGTGTAAAAAATTGGGTCGCACATATAAAGCAACACAGGCTAGAAGATTATCACTAGGTTTATTACATTTCAACAAAGATGGCTCTGGATATGAGGGGTTAACTAAGTATCTTAGAGGTCACTTACAAACATGGAAAAATGAATCCATGAAAAATTGTAATTATCAGTGTGTATTAACTGGAAGTAAAGATTTTGCAATACATCATAAATATGGATTTGCTAATATCGTAAATGAAACGATCGAAGAATATAATATTGAAATAAAAGATTATAAAGATTACACACAAGAGGAACTTGAGGATATATTAGAAAAGTTTCAAATTGTACATAGTAGATATCCTTTAGGAGTTTGTGTAAGAAAAGACATACATTTGTTATACCATTCCATTTACAGCAAGTGTGTGAATACTGAAGATCAATGGAATCAATTTGTTGTAGACTTCAAAAATGGAGTGTATGATGATCAAATCAAAATAGCATAAATAATTTTGTATTAATATATAATTATCGGAATATCTTGCGAATATTCCGGAATATCAAAGAAAAATCAAGGTAATGTAATGAGTGCACTTATGAGCCAGTACGATATTGCTCGTCAAGCGCTTAATACTGCGATGAACGATTCCGAAGGCTCCGCCGAAATGGAATTAACTAATTACCAAAAGGGTAAATTCGTATACCCGTATGTACAGAAATGTGCATAAAGAACACATTTAATTGCAGGTAACGCGTAAAGCCTTACACCACAATAATGGAGAAATCACATTATGATGGGACGAAAGTAGAAACAACGTAAGGATGATATATGGTCAAAAGCCTAAGTATCAAGTTTACTGATTTTATATAAATCAGGAATTGCTGTTCATGCAGGAAAGTTCCCTAACGTTATACATTGATCAAATGTTAGTTAAGTCGAGGGAAAATCTTCAACGACTAGAGCCATGTCGGGAATTAGAAAATATTCTTATTTATACAGAGAATATTAAAAATAAGAGTGGAAATCTCGAATATCTAATTCAATACTCGTAGGGCGTAATCGCTATAAACGTAGGTGAAAACCCTTCAAATCGAAAAGGTGTGACTGCTACTCTTCTATTTAGAGTGTGGTTAAGAAATAGTCTACTCTCATGCGAAAATATGAGTTTGTTGTATGTTATTTCTATATATAATATACAACAAAACAATAACTAGCGACTATTGCTAATATAACGATCGATTACAGTCTTGAAAGATTCAAGGCTACATTCCAAGAATTTTCAACTTCTGTTCTATCATCAGACACTTTCAAGGCTGTCATAGATAGCGGAACACAATTCTTAGAAATTCTTACTAAAATTACTGAAACACTTGGGCCACTTGGCACAGCTTTAACAGCATTTGGTGGTTTCAAATTTATATCAAGCATAGGTTAGCCAAAATCCTGGCTATAGTTTATCGTAAACTGGCTTATCAATGCGGAGAATATCATAGTAATGGAATGATATTTCAACGTAGGGAGATTAGTGCTTGCAAAAAATAAATAGAGGATCAATTCGTCGAATTCGCTATTCTGCAGTAATGCAGTGAAACGGATGAAAATTCCGCGAGAACGCACGAGCCAACCTGACTACGTATAGTAATATGTGAAACGTTAGCAGCAATTATGAAATTAAAAATAAAATCATAATGACGAGCGAAGCATATGAAAGTTAGGAGGAGTAGAGAGAACACCCTTCCTCCAGCGTATATAATGCCATAGTTTATATGCGTTGAATGCATGTTCCACGGTACGCGAAAGTTGTGATGCTTTCTCATCACACGCCAGCTTCTATCCTATTTCTGGCGTTGTTGGAAAATAATAGGAAAATTATATAGATATTTATAGTCAAATTACAGAATAACAATGGAGGATGTGAAAGCATGGAATCTAAATTAGTATTTAAAATATGAGAATCTGATCCAGATGGTATTATTGATGCAAGCGAGCAAATATTAAATGTTCAAGGTACTCAGTTTTTACCGTTTACCTGAAATGTGCCAGTCAATATTGCATTGAGAAGAGTATGGGGGATACAGCTTTCCAGTACTCTCTTCTTCCACTTCTATATCATTTTCAACAAAAATGCAACAAAGAATAACAACGCTATAGCCCACCAGGGCCATGGTTGCATACTCCTTCTGACTCTACCTTTCCATGACATATCTTTTATCCTCCTTTGTCTAAAAATAAGTTTTAATGAAAGCAGGTGATTATTATCAATATTCAGCAAACAGCAAACAAGATAGAAACAAGAATTGTGTCTTCAGATAAATTAAATTCACAAAATATGTCATATGTATATATTAATTCAGATAATCAAATATATGTACGAGAAGGAATGCTACGGAATGATATTGATATATTATCTGCTGTATTAATGCAAAGAAAAGTCGATAGTCGTATTAAAAAGACATATTTTGATATTGTAGACTCATTGAAAACGAATCAAGTATCTAAAAATCAATTTGAGTCTCTATATAAGATGGTTCTTGTAAAATATTATGGTAAGAATGAAGAAAGTACATTGTAGTTTTCGCATTCTCCAAGACCAACTTCTTTTTCTTTATATGAATAGCTTGATTGTTCAATCCCTATTAAATAATATTGACTATCACGATTAATGAATATCGGTGATCCGCTTGATCCACTAAAGCATTCCATATCCACAAGGAAACGTTCCAATCCATTAAATTTTGATTTTAGAGGTGTCGCAATAACGCCACTTCGAATAAGTGGAGTGACAAAATTATCAGACTGAAATGATAACGGATATCCAATCATTAACGCATATTCAATTGAAGATATTGGAAAATCTTCCGTTATAATATCTTCTTTTGTAATCCAAGATATTTTTAGCTTTCCTACATATTCTGGTGAATCGATTAGATCATTTATTCCAATTACTGCAACGTCATATTGTGGATGTAAATATGGTTGGATACGTATTTCATTGTTTAGAAGATTCACTTGACCGTTTTGCTCAATAGGGACAGAAAACAAAGCGTTTTTCATATTCTCAAATATATGCCTATTCGAGACTAATGCATAATTTTCTCGATCATTTGCATGGTATTTATAGAAAAATCCTGTACCAATTTTACATTCATCATTTTCTTTTAATACAGTAATTTTTGTTACAGTATGAATCAAATTCTCTTTTGTAAGCATAGTTTACTTCTCCTTAATTAGAAAGTAGGTGATAAAATGGGATATTCTGATTATATTAAAACATATTATAAAGATGGCAAAAAATATGTTGACATCGATACGGAAGGTCTTTTAAAAGAGATTGATAATGATCCTTCAGTTCGAATTGGTATACGACTACCTGATGAATACCGCATAGATGATTCAAAATTTATATTCGGAGAATATTTGACCAGCCCAAGGTTTGAATTATCTCATATACATCGATTCCAATATTTTTCTGACAAATTGTATTCCATTGTAATAGAAAAGCATATGGATGTTCTGCGTCAACGCTGCCCAGATACTGAATACATTCCCATAATTGTGGATTGGTTTGGAATACAGGCAAAATTTTTATAGCAATATAACGATTATATTCACGTAATTTTTCATTTTTCTGAAGCACGTCTAATAATGCTTTATCTTTCCCAATAACTAAATCGCCCGTTGAGAAAATTTTAAAACTTTCTGATTGTCTTGAATATGTTGCAACAAATTCCATATAACGTTTATATTTTTCTTCTTTTGTGGCAAGATATTTTAGATGATATAATTTTGCCATTTTTAAAAGAAAATAATAAGATGCAACCTCGCAAATGGATTCTTCAAACCATTTATTTGCCTGTGGCGCTTCGTCAATAACTCCGAAATGACATAGTTCATGTGATAGCTCATAAACAATTGCATTCCATTGTTCTATATGCGGAGTTATCATAATCGTTTTAGATTCTCTTAAATATATTGGATCTTTTCTTTGTGGTTCAAAAATTATTAGCATTTCTTTTTTATTTATCGGAAATGCTTCGTTTACCATAAGGCATAATTCATTAATTAACTCAAGCACATCAGGCGTTTTGTCATTATCAGCGCTATAATTTATAACAATATGAATATTTTCAAAATCTTTTAATGTAAATATTTCTCCCATATATTTTATCCTTCTCGTTCATCTTTAGTGATCATTAAAAATCATATCCACAGTTCCTACACTTAAATTGTTTACCAATTTTGCTCGATGCAATGTCTACCATAGCAGTTGATACTGCACGATTTAAAGTACTGATGTCTTCTATATCTCGCATAAATTAGAAAGTAGGTGATAAAATGCAGTGTGAAACCCCAATTTATACAATAACACATGATGATGACGGAAATTCGTATCTTGAAATAAATCGAGAAGCATTTGCTGAATATATTCGTTTACATCCGAGTCATTGTCCTGTAGGTATTTCTCCTAGTGAAGTAAAACCTATAGGTGATATTCAGTTAGAGAATTATATATAGGGCTAATATCAACGCCAATATTTTGTTTACAATAATTATTCAATTCTTGCAAATATACATATAAGAGAGTGACATCTGTTTCTAGACCTAAATACGGAATAGCTTTCCATAATTCTGGTGTAATTTGAAATACAGGAAGAAGTTTTATAGCTATGTATCTATTCTTTTCTCTCATATATGGATTATTATAAAACTGCTGTACTAGATTTTCATCTGTACCAAATAATACGTTATGCGTATGGAAAATTTCATATTTTTCGGAATTAATAATATAGCATTTTAAGAATTCAGGGTAATATTTGTATTCTTCATCATTTGTTTCAATAAACTTCTTTCGGCATAGAGAATACATTTCCAATAAGAAGTAATAAGAAGATAATTCACATAATGATTCTTCAAACCATTTCATGTGAGAAGGAACAGGATTAACCATTCCAAAGTGACATAATTCATGAGATAATTGATATATAATAGTAGCATATTGGTCTATTCCTGCAGTTAATGTAATTGTACCCTGTTCAGACAGATACACTGGTGTATCGGCATTCTTATTGAAGATAATTATTAATGGTTTTTCGTCAATCTTGAAAGTATTATTAACAATATAACATAGCGTATCAATTAATCTTAATGTTTTATTACCGCTTTCATTTACGTACTCTGGTTCGATTGAAACTTGAATGTTACTAAGATTTTTTAATGTAATTAATCTTCCCATGGCTTTACCCCTCTCTTATATATTTTAAAAATTATTCCCACAATTTTTACAATGCCACTGCTTCCCTACCTTATCAGATGCAATTCCAAACATGCTGGTAGAAAGCATACGCTTAAACATGCCAATCTTCTCGATATTTGTGGATTGGCATACTGGACAGTGAGGTTGATTAGTGGATGGTGGATTTTGATAGTTGTTCTTTTCTCTATATTGTTTTAACCGCTCTTCTTCTTCATGACGTCTTTTGTTATATGCATTCTCATTAAATTGATCTTCCACATTAAGATCTTTTAGGTCATTAAGAATGCTTTCTTTGTCACACCCGTGATGATTTAACAAATCTACCATTTCATATTTAGTTTGTATAAATGGAACGCGACAATATTTACAGTTCACTCTTCTACAATGACCAGCATAATTAATTTCATGAACCCCACATCTCGGACAGATAAAACCTCTAGTAAAATCATTAATATTATTTTCTTCTAGATATTTTTTGATTGGTCGTCCACAATGAGGACAAGTTTCAGCATAGATACTAACTTCTCTATCACAATCTGGGCAATATATCAAATTTTGAAATCCCATATTACATCCTCCAATACACATTAAATTGATTACATTATATCATAATTATTATATAAATCCAACATTATACAATAATTTTATTTGCAGTTAAAAAATTTAGGTGATTTATTTGGTAGTTTTGGAGAATTAAACTTACTGAGAAATAAATATGGAAAAAACTCAACATTTGACACATTAAGCAGTACACTACAACAGTCTTTTAATGAGTCTTTTAAAGTTGGGACAAATGGAATTAGTGAATTTTCCACAGAGCAAATTAAAACTAAAGCATCTGTCATGGGCTTAAACGATGCGTTGACAAAACAAGCATTATCTCTTGCGAATGACGCTGGTTTATATCAAAAAGCTGCGGCAGGCAATCTTACATTTAGTAAGGCTATAGAATTAAATATAAATAATGCAAGCGATTTAGTTGACGCCTTGATGAGTAGTAATTCTGAAGTCTTAAAAAAATATAAAGATAACGATATTGCTGATATGATAGCTAATTCAGGTGAAAAAGGCAGCGCGGCATATAATGAGTTTGTTAAAGATCTCATTGATAATAATCAAGATTTAGGTGACTCAATTGTTGAATTAGCACCCAAAGTAGAAACCACAAAATCCGCATTTTCTGGTTTATCAAACTATTTTAAAGGTCTTCTTGCTACATTTACAAATCCGATTTTCCTTTTAACCACAGCAGTTACCGTAGGCGTTGCAGCATGGCAAGGCTACAATCAATCTGTCCAGGAATCCATCCAGCACACGAAAGACTCCATAGCAGAGATAGAGGAACGTAATAAGTCTATTGACGACAATATCAGCAAAGCACAGGAATTACGGGATTCTCTTGATTCCGGTACTCTTACGGAGCAAGAAGCATACAACACTAAAAGTCAATTGCTTGATATCCAAAGTCAATTATCTGATTCTTATGGTGAGCAAGCAGATGGAATTGATCTTGTAAATGGCAAACTCGATGAGCAGATCGAGAAGATGCAGCAGCTCAAAGTTGAGAACGCGAAAAGCTGGTTGAATGATTCCGATAACGAAAAGAATTACGAAAAAGCTAAGAAGAAGATGACCAAAGATGATTATGAGTCATTCTTTGGTAATACACCTACTTTATCTATGCTCGGATCGGAACCACAGAAATCTGAATATACAAATTCTGATACTTATAAAGAGATGCTCAAACGTTACCGGAACAGTAAGTCTCAGATCGAAGAAATCCAGAAAGCGGCAGAGCAAGCAGGACTCAAACAATATAATGGTGTGGCTACAGGTCAATTCCAGCTCGGTTTTGAAAATGAAACAGTAACAGGAGCAGATGAAAAGCTGAACAATTTCCTTGCCACTGTCAAAGAGCTGAAGCGTCAATTTGAGGACGAGGGCAAAAATACTAATTACTTTGACAACATTATCAGTTCCGCGGAAGATGCAGAATCTTCCTATAAAGATATTCTGGATAAGCATCAAGAAATATATCAAGAGTATCTGAAAAATTCCATGCTTGCAGAAGGTTACGGTAACAATAAACCAGCAACTGTATATCAGCAATATGCGGATGCAGTGGACAAATATAACGAAGCTTTGCAAAGTGGAGATACTTCTAAAGTTAAAGAAGCAAAGACTGCATTAGATGGCGTAAAAGATTCCGTAGATAATATTGTCAGTACGGATTCCGGTAAGAAATACAAGGAGTTGTTCGATGAAATTGCAGATGGTATTGATACAGCATCCGAAAAAACTTATGAGTTCAAGGAACGGCTGTCCGGTAGAGGTGCAGATAAATTAAACAATACTGTACTTTCTAAACTCAAAGAGCTGAAGAACTACACTGATATTGACCTCAAGAGTATCAATCTTGATACAAGTGATGTTGTTGCTGGTAAAGATGCTCTACGCATGGCAGTAAACGAAGCAATGGATCTCGGAATTGTTTCCGATGATTCTGCTGAAAGTGTGGCAAAAGTTGTTGATCTCTTAACGGATATGGGAATGACCGCGACCGTATCCATGGATCAAGTGGATGATTCCTTCTCAGAAGTCAATACTACAATTCAGCAAGCGCAAGCAAATTTGGAAACACTCAAGACGATTATGTCCGAATCTGTTTCGGGAGCAGGAATTTCTGCGGATAACGTGAAAGCATTTAGAGAGATGTTCGGAGATGATGCAGAGCGGGCGCTGGAGAAAACGGCAGACGGATATCATATCAACCGTGAAGAACTTGCAAAATTACAGGCACAACAATCACAGATGAACCGAGCTGATTATCTTTCCGGTTTGGCAGATCAGCAGGAAGCTCTGAGACAAATCGAGGAGCAGATCGCCGATGCAATGGTAAAAGGTCAAGATGTCAGCGGCTTACAGGCACAGCGCGAAGGTATTTTGGATAATATTTCCTCTCTGGAGGATTTAGCATATCAGTATCAAACTGCTACTTCTGCTTATCAACAATGGCAGGATGCTATGTCCGGTGGTGAAGAAGGTAATATGTATGATTCCATCCAGGGTAACATGGAATCCATTAAAGATCTCTACGACAAAGGACTTGTAGGAGAAAACAAATTCCGAGAGTTTGTTGATCTTATGTCCAATAAGGATCTGACCAATGCCAGTGTAGATGAAATCGTTGCAGCTTACGAAGAATCCTATCCAAAGATGGAGCGTTACTTTACAGAAGGCCAGGAAGGATGTCAAGCATTCTTACAAGATATCTCTAACCTTAATTCTGAATGGGCGCACATGAATGAAGATGGTTCCTGGGATATTAATTTTGGTGTTGGCAACGATCAAGAAATTGCGGATGCACTGGGAATTGATGTGGAAGCTGTGCAATCAGTACTAAGAAAACTGCATGATTTTGGCTTTGACATCGACCTCGATCAGCCGGTTAAATCTCTGGAACAACTAAAAACTGAAGCTCAGTCTGCAAAAGAAGCTCTTGATGGAATGGGTGAAACTTCTCTTGATAGCATCAATTTGGACACAGATTCATTCAGTGAAATCACAGATGATATTGACAAGGTTAAGGAATATATTCAGCAGATCAATGATGCTGATTTGGAGCCAGAAGTTCGGACAGAGAGACTGGAGCAAGCCAATAATATTCTTGACTATCTGGTACAGAAACAGCAAGAAGCTGGACAAAATAACATTGTAATTGATGCGGATGCAAGTTCTGTCGATCAAAAGATTTCTGATCTGAAGAGCCAATTGGAGCAGTTTAGAAACGAAGACGGTACGATTCCTGTTAATGCCGATACACAAGATGCTGTCAACAGTTTACAATCCCTGTACGCTACGAAACAGAATCTTGAAAATACTCCTGCCATTCTACAGGTTGATACTTCACAGGTTGACGGAGAACTGGGCAATGCGATCGGAAAATTACAGGAATATCAGAATGCTGTAGAGATTCTGAACGCACAGAACACGATGAAAACACAGGGCATCGACATTGATACCACAGATGCACAGCAGAAAGTACAACAGTTGGCAGGACAGCTACAGAATCTTGATGCTGATACGACAGCGAAGTTAGGTCTTGACGATACTGATTTTCAGTCGAAACTTTCTAATATTGCTACTCATCCGATTGATGTAGGAATAGGGGTAAATCTTGATCCGAATGCTCTTGCCGACGTCTCTACAAAGATTTCTGGAATTACGCCAGAATTACTTGTAAAAGCTGGTGTAAACGAAGAAGCGATTGTAAATTATACGCCGAAAGATAAGGATGCTACTGTCAAATACAAAGTTGACCATAGTGCGATTGACAGTTATGATCCGGAAGACAAAAATGCTACAGTTACTTACAGTGTGGTTGTTTCCGGACTTGAAAATCTACCAGGCAATAAAACAAGAAGTCTGACTTACAATATTAAGACAAATGGTACTGTTCCAAGAGTAAATGGTACGGCACACGCTATAGGAACTGCTCATGCGGCAGGTACTGCAAGCCGTAATTGGGGGCTTGCTCACAATGAACCACATGCGCTTGTAAATGAATTGAAACCAGAAGCAATCGTTCGGGATGGCAAGGCGTTTATCTTGAATGGCGGCGATCCTACTTTTGCAAATCTGAAGAAAGATGATGTTGTATTTAACGGTGATCAGACGGAGCAGTTGCTTGAACATGGTTATGTTACCGGCTCTCATGCACAACTTGCAGGTGGTGGTTATTCTTTAGGTAGTGCGTTCTCTGGCGGATCGGGAAGATTTAATGTTGGAAGTTCTGGAACAAAAGCAGATTCTTCCACATGGGAAGACAAAAAGAAACAGAATAATACCAGTTCTAACTCATCTTCTGGTAGCAGTAGTCGTAGAAACAGTGGATCATCTTCTGGCGGTTCAACTCGATCATCATCCGGTGGTTCTTCCGGCGGAAGTTCCGGCAGCTCTTCCACCAAAGAAGCAACCGAGGAAACCTTCGACTGGATAGAAGTATTTCTTAAGGAAATGTCTCGTGCTACTGAGATTGCAGTTGATAACATTGATCGTGCTATCGGTCTGGCACAGAAGCAGACAAAAGCATATGACGCTATCAGTAAAGTTCAACAGGAATTAACTGCAAATCAGCAGTCAGCCAACAAGTATTTACAGCTTACGGCGAACGTGGGGCTTGATCCTTCTTATATCTCTAAAATCCAGAATGGCACACTTGATGTGGAAAAAGTAACCAACGAGGATCTGAAGAAAAAGATTGACGAGTATAAGGACTACTACAGTAAATATGAATCCGCTGCTGATAACGTAGCCAAACTCGAAGATAAAATTACCGAATTAGCAGAAAAACGCTTAGAAATCATAACTGATACTTATGACGCTATCGTAGACATAAACGATTCCATAAAATCCGTAGCAAATTCCAAAATATCCTTGAATGATGCCCTAGGCGTAGCCATCGACAATCCAGACAACTATGCAAGCATAAATAATTCAATCAAAGCACAGGAAGATACGTACAATCAGCTTACCAAAAAGCTTTCCGATTATCAGAAAGAAGTAGATTCACAGCTTTCCAATGGTTATCTTAAGAAAGGTTCCGAAGCTTATCAATCTGCTATGAAAAATATTCAAGATTTCACAGCTAAGATTTACGATGCTTCTACTAGCCTTCTTGAACTACGGGATAAATTGGATCAGATTAAAATTGATACTATCCAGAATGTAATTGACGGAATCAAACGTAATTCGGATATTACGGAGAAATATATTTCTTACCTGCAATCCCAGAATCGTGATGTGCCAGAGAATCTATACACTGACCGTATAGATAATAATAACGCTCAGGTACAGCAGAATCTAAAGCAGATGGAAATATACCGGAAGAAACAGGCGGTTCTTGATGTCAATTCTAAATCGTATCAAGATTATGCAGAAAAGATTCAAACGCTAAAAGAAAATACTCTGGAACTGATCACGGACAATGAATCTCTTCAAGATAGTATCTATGAGCTACGTTTTAAGCCACTTGACGATGCTATCCAGAAGTACAGTGACCTTGAAGATGAGCTGAAAAGTTTCCGCGACCTTCTGAACGATGATGCATTCCTTGATAAGCAAGGACGTATCACGGAAGAGGGATTGGCACAAGTTGCTCTCTTACAGCAGAGTATTGGTACGGCAAAGCAAAAAATTGCAGATTATACCACTGGTCTGCAAAAACTAAAAGAGTCTTATGACAATGGGGTTATTTCCTTAACGGAATATAATGACAAGTCAAAAGATTACCGTGAAGGTATTCAAGGTTCGATTGCAGATGTGAAGTCATACCAGGATAGTCTGGTTGATCTGTATAAGAATGCTATGAGTACAGAGGTTGATTATCTTGATAAAATCATAGAAAAGAGAAAGTCGGCGCTTCAAGCAAAAGCTGACTATTCTTCCTATGATAAATCAATATCCAAAAAGAGTAATGATATTAATGCTATTAAAGCACAGATCATGGCTTTAGAAGGGGTGAAATATTTGCTCCTGTAAAATCTATTTAATTGCGGGGAGTCCCCATAAGGTTTAATTAGCTACAACGTAACCGGAAACGGTAGGCGTGAATGCGGTAGAGTTACAAACTCACAGTCCATTATTGGATAGAAACCATAAGAATAATTAAACTAGGGATAACCGAGTGTGCAAGTCACTCAGACGCAGCGAACTTCCTAAGTCAGAAATGATATGGAAGACGTTCAGAGACTAACCCATATTGAGTGGCGTAATGCCTTAATGTAAGACCGCAAGCGATTGGCGGTTTGAAAAATATAGACTATTTGAATATTAAGTGATATTATAAATTTGAGGCGTTCTATTTTATGTCTACTGATGAACAGGCAGAACACAGTGCGCATACAGATAAAGAATAGAATGGCATCTAACAACAAAAATTTGAACACATTTATTAAAATTTACAGACAATAAAGTGGTATTTTTGTTGATACTGCGAATAGATTTTTCCTTTAGAATTGCATATAATAAATATAAGAAAGGGGAACCTTTCTCAATAAATCTGGTGTGATGCAGCGAAATGCGACTGCTAGAAATACAACCGTAGAAGCACATACCGGGCTAGGAACTGGTGTGTGTGGAGGTTTACAAAGGTAAGGGGTTTACCATAGCCTAGCTAGGTGAAAACCGAAAGAAAATCCCACAATGAAGTAAGAGAGTTAGCACCAGTGACTCTCTTATTTTTATGCACAAGGAGATAAAATGGATGCAATATCAACAGCGTTGACATCTTTTAAAGATTTATCTTTATATGAATATAAATTTAGAATTGCGTATAAAAAACAATTATATGATCTTGAACTGAATTTTGACAATGAAGATTTTTATCATTGCGCCGGATTGCAGTATTTAAAAGACATAGATATTCCCAAAAACGCTTCAAAATTGTTTCGTGAAATTGTAAACGGCAAAATTACAGACGACTATTTGGAGAAAAGTAAGAAGTACCCATTTCCAAAACCAGGAATAGATGTCCAAAAAAGAATTTTGCACCTAGGTGTTTTAAGAAAATATATAGAAGCAGATAACGCAATTTGGAAATACGTGAAAGAGCAGAATGTCGGAAGTCAGATAAATGCTGATTATATGATAGTTTCTACAGTTGATAATGTGGAAGCATACATATTTCTAAGAAAAAGATCGTCTGACCCAAACGATTTAAAATACTGTATCTGCTCATTTTTTGTTAATCCGATCAGAACATATAATGGAGCAAAAGCATATTGGTTTTATAAATCAAAAGTCAATTTAGAAACAAATGAAGAACAAATATATTATCAGAAACAACCACAGGAGCAGTAAATCTACTGCTCTTTTCTTATACCTCAAATCTCAATACAATCCCTCAAATAAAATTCAAATAGAGGATATAGTCCCATGCCATACGAAAGTATGGGGAGCAGCTATGCTCTTGTCCACGTAGCGAGTGGATGAAAAGAAAATGAAATAACCTCGATGCTCAATCTCAAGTTAAGAAATTGAAGCAACAGCTTTCAGAAGCAGAGCAAGATTTAGCCGATACTAAACGTGACCATGCAAATGATATGCAGTCTCAAGGTTACGATAAGCTCAGTGAAGATCTGAAAACTTCTCTTGATGATACCGAGTATGAAATCAGCCATAATGCTGATAAACAGCTTGAGATCATCAATTCTATGCTTGACAAAGCCGTGTCCTCTTACCAAGAAGCATACGGTAAAATCAATTCTATCATCAAAAATACTGGCTGGGTAGGTAGTACGGATTTTAACAATACCCAGTCTGATCTAAGCACAGAGACAGGTGTTAAGAATCAAAATTCCAACGCATCACAGTCTCAGTCCAATGCAAATCAAAATCCATCCAGTGCCGCATCTGGTACAAAAACTGATCCAATTCAAAGTAATGATAAAGCGAACAGTGATCTTGCGGATCAATTAGTCAAGCCGGAAGATACAACGAATCGTAAGGTTGCGGAATTAAAGGTGTCTCCTACTTCTACTACACTGGAAGAGGGTAAATCAACAAGTATTACTGCTACAATCAGACCGAACGATGCGGCTAATAAAACTCTTGCTTGGAAATCAAGTAATGAATCAATTGCTACTGTATCTAATGGTACGGTAAAAGCAAAGAAACCTGGCTCTTGTACGATTACTGCTACCACTACCGATGGAAGTGGACTGTCTGCAAAGGTATCAATTAAGGTCAATGCAAAACCAAAACCACCAAAGCCACAGCCGAAACCACAACCAGCAAAAACTGGTGGCGATGGAATTCCTCGTGTTGGCGATGTCGTAACGTTCACAGGATCTTACTACAATGACTCTTGGGGTATGGCTCCAAAAGGTAGTAGATTTTCCGGTCAGCCTGGTGCTGTTGTTATTGATTCTTATACAGCTAGGGAATATGGCGGAAATGGACGTACTACTGGTGATTTTAAGATCCATATCAAGAGTGCGCATGATCCTAATTATAGTGATCTTGGATGGGTGCGTCTCAGTCAGATTAGTGGTTATGAAAAGGGTACGGATCGTATTCATGGCGATCAGCTTGTATGGACAAACGAAAATAAAGACACCAAACATCATGGCGTTTCAGAAGTAATCTATCGCAAGAAAGATGGTGCTGTCCTTACACCTGTTCAAGATGGAGATTCTATTCTACCAGCAGATTTCGTAAGTAATTTAGCTGCATTAAGTGCAATTGATCCACGGGAATTCGGTATGAATGTGAGTACTACGCCAAATCTGGTGCAGACGAATATTCCTCAGAATATCAGCAATGCCGGAAATGTAACGGTAACAAATCATTATGATGCGTTGCTTAATGTGGAAGGTAATGTTGATAGGGATGCTCTGCCTGGATTACAGGAAATTCTGGAGAAGTCTTATCAGTATACAAGTAAACAGATCGTGAAAGATGCAAGAAAAGTTGGTATTAGACCATCAAGATAACAAACTTTTATGGGAGGGTACTGTCAAAGGTACTCTCCTATTTCTATAACTATAACAAAATTTTGGAGGTGAGAACAAAATATGGCAAAAGAATTTAAAGATTTTACGTTTATGGGAAAGAAACTAAGTGATTTAAGTGTGAAATACGTATCTGTGGATTTTGATGGTGATGCAGATGTGAATATGGCGATGGAGAGGGATATGGAGACTGGAGATGCAAATCGCTATAAAGTGGAGCCGAATTACTTTTACGATAAGTGGAACGATACATTAGAATTCGAGCTTGATATTATTAAAGACCCATGTAAATTCACGAATCAAAATGCAGCAGTAATTACTAAATCAGAACGTCGTGAAATTACTAGATGGCTAACTTCTTCTCACTTTCCAGAATGGTTAACATTTTCAGGAACAGGCGATTCAGCAGATGATACAATTCGTTATTTTGGTTGGTTTAATAATATCGAATCTTACTCCGTTAATGCTCAAACATTTGGATTAAAATTATATTTTAAATGTACAACACCATTTGGTTATACTGATAACCTCGTAACAAGTGTATCATGTACCACATATAAAAATATTTTAATCGCAAACAATAGCGACGAACTGAATAGTTATGTGTATCCTTCAATTGACATTATTCCAAAGGCAAATGGAGAAATATATATATGCAATATGTCTGATGCGACAATTAATCAGACAGGTACGCTTTCTTCTTCTAATACGAATTATCAAAGTCAGCTAGTATCATTAGTAAATACATATGCAAGATCAAATGCTTGTACTGTAGAATTCACGATTTCAGATTCTACAAAAGACATCGATTGGCATTGCAATAATACACTTGCTAACTTTAAGTTAGTTGATGCTTATGGGAACGAAACTTATCACACGATATTTTATAGGACGGACTCAAAAGTATATTACATTATTGAAAATGGTCTTATGCGGATGTCAATGTCTAAAGATTTGAAAGTATATCTTGACTGTCAGAAACTTACTATTAACGATGAATTAGGAAGAATGGTAACTTACGATAAATTGGGTATTACTGATGTGGCTTATATGTATTGGCTGCAGCTCTTGAACGGGAACAATTCTCTTCTATTTTATGGTAATTGTGATTTTAAAGTTAAACATATTGAGTCTCGAAAGGTTGGTGAATAAACGTGAATATAGTTTTTAATCGTTATAATGAGCCGATTCAGGGGCATGTATATTTAGGAACACCAAATGGTAAAATTCTATGTGCTATTAATGGAATCGAAGAAAGTACGTTTCAGCTCACGTCAAAATTTAATAATACATTTGAATTGACGTTTGACTTGAATGAAAATATTCTTATTCAAGATGGAAAAGGTCTTTCTAAATTAGTTCATTCCAATGTATATGATCTTGTTGGATGGCTTATGCGTGTTTATGTCGAAAATGTTGGTTGGTTCATCATGGAACATCCGAAAATTACTGACGATGGTATGAAGCAAACCAAAACAATCACATGTCAATCCGCAGAAATCGAGATGCAACAACACGATCTCAAGAATTTTAAAATCAACCAGGGAACAACAGATTCCTACGAGATGTTAGCAGATAATAATGTGGAGAAAATAGATGATGTAGAATTTGCTAAAGAACAAATTAAATTTCACAATCCTAAAAATCCGCAACTTAGTTTGATTGATTTAGCCCTAAAAGCCGCTGGCATGAAAGGCTGGTCTGTTGGGGAAATTGATTCAACCCCAAAAACATATCGGACATATAAAGATGGAAAATATGTCGAAACTACTACTCTTCTATCTAACGAAATTGGTGCGTTTGATGTTGAGAGTCAGGACTTGTATTCTTTCTTTACACAAGATATGGCTAAATATTTTCAGTGTGTATTTGTATTCGACTTTCTGCATATGAAAATAAGTGCTTATCATCCTGAGAATTATGGCAAGAGTACAAACGTAAATATTAATTTTCGAAACCTGCAACAATCTCAAGAAATAACAGTTGATGATAGCACTTTATTTACACGATATTACGTACAAGGCGCAGATGATCTTGGCATTACTTATGTCAATTTTGGTTCAAATTATATTGAAAATATTGATTATTACTTAAACGAAAAATACTTCTCTCCTCTTTTAATTATTAAATATAAACTATGGAAAGAAGACTATGAAGAAGCTCGTATATTATATATAGAAGCAATTCGTCAATATAATGAACAAATGAAAGTCGTAACAGAGCTATATGATCGCGTTCCACTAGATGATTGTTCGACTGATTGGAGTACATTTACGGACGACGAACTGAAAGAAGCTCAAGCAAATTATCAGGCACAACTAAAAGGTTACGAACAGTTCTATGTGGATGACGATGGAAATTTCGATGAAACAGCTTTGAAAAATTCTTCTGATGCAAATGATTATTATCAGATTAAAGATGTTATTCTCCCATCGATTCAGATTGAAATGGATAATCGTCAGTTACCAACAGATGACGATAATGCCGATTATGTGGATTCTTACAAAACAAATTGGAAATTATATGGTTTGGATGAATTGAAAGTCAAATTGCAAGAATATAAAAACACTATCGAAACTTGTAAAAAAGGCGGATATGATCAACCATATACAGAGGATTCATCTCATACTAAAGATGTTCACGACACAATGTACGCAAAATATCTTGATGCTCAAAACCAATTAGATTCAAATTATGTTGGAGGATGTCAAGAGGCATATGATCAGCGACAATCTGAAATTGATGCAGCAAACGAGATATTAAATAGTTATAACAAAACTCGTACAGATCTAGTAAAACAGGTTTCAAAAGAAACTTGGAGTGGTGTTGTTGCTGCTGATAATTCGGGATATATTCTCGATGAGGCTGGGAATTATATAACGGATGAAGCCGGTAGAAGAATATATTGCGACACACAAAAATTACAATTTACAGAGCGTGATCTTACCGAGTTGTCAAAAGTGTATTATGACGGAGATTACTCAAATGAGAATATGTTTTTAACAGATTCAGACGACCAAGTATCTGCTATTGATGAGCAACTTAAGCTTCTAGATGCTGCTATTGACGATTTGTACATAGCATCTCATCCCCAATATCAATTTACCACATCTCTTGATAATTTCTTAGCCTTGGCTGATTACGAAGATTATATAAAAAATATAAATCAGGGTGACTATCTATGGTTGACCGTAGATAATAAGGTAGTAAAACTTCGTGTAGTTGAAATACAATATAATCCGCTTATAGCAGATAATAGTATTCAAATAACATTTTCTAATATGATACAAGGACGTAGTAGTAGAAATGACTTATCATACGTCCTAAACACACCATCAAATGCAAGTAAATCTTCCGCATCTGGTTCATCTAATAATTTCTTAAACAATGAAGGAATCACTCTTACAGCAGGCCTCATCCAAAAACTCATTTCCAATGGCGCATTCAAGAATGGTGTTTCTCAAATAATCAATAATGAATTTGCTGGTATGCTGGCTGGCGGTTCTATTTCGCTAAAAGAACTTAATGCAAAAATCATTAAAGTAACCGATTTGTACGGTGAAAATGGATATTTCGAATATCTACAAGCTAAACTTATTACAGCAGGAAGAGTCGTTGCCGATAGTGCTGATTTTAAAGAATTATCTGCTCTTGCTGCTACCATCAAATCTGCAATCATTGGCGCTTCATCCACGGAGACAGGTATTGTAATTAATCTTACAACTGAAAATGCTACGATGAGTGAAGCAATGATTAAGGATTTGATTGCCAAATATATCACCGTTAATGAACTTAAAGCTGGCGACATCTATACCAATAAAATCAAGATTTTATCTGAAAATGGTACGCTCAGAATTCAAGATAATACGTTCTCAATCTATGATGAAGATGGTAATGTGGTAGTTCAGCTTGGAGAAGATAAAAACGGAAATTACGGATTAATCATATCAGATTCCAAAGGATCTGTACTCTTAGATTCACAAGGGCTGCATGAAGGTATTGTACCAGATGATTTTATTAAAACAGACATGATTGCCGACGGTCAAATTACAGAATCTAAGATAGACAAGACAACTATGCGTGACTGGACTATGCCTGACGGATCTAAAGTGTTTGATGTATCACATCTTTGGGATGGCGATGATAGTTTCGGAAAATCTTATAACACGATCAAATCAACCGTATCTGCGACATCTAAAGAACTTGGAGATTTATCGGACAAAGTAGATCAATTAGGAAATGGTTATACTGTTGTTTTATCTAACGAAACCCAAAATATTCCATGTACATCTGACGGAATAACTGCGGCTAGTTTTCTTATCGAAATTCCATTCTATGGTTATGAGGGAATTAAACAGGCAGTATGTACCGTGACTGTTGGTGAATTACCAGATGGAATTACGTTAGCAGAAAATGTTGACTCTACTTCTACTGCACCAGGTAAAATCACCTTGAATGTAGCAAAAGGTAAAACACTTGGTAACAAATCTCTTCTAACAGGAACGATTGTTTTTACATGTACCGTTGCAGGAAAGAAAATTTCAAAAAAGTTCACATGGATTAAATCTCTTGCTGGCAAGGACGGATCTCAAGGTATTCCAGCGCCTACATATTATACGTGGATTCGTTATGCAGATACTCCGACCAGTGGAATGTCAGATGATCCAACCAATAAAACATATATTGGTATTGCGTATAACCAGACTTCCCAAACACCTAGTTCAAACTATTCTGATTATCAATGGTCAAAATTTCGCGGAGATGACGGTGCGAGTATAAAAGGTGATGACGGAAAAACGCTATATGTATGGATTAAATATGCAGATGACGCAAAAGGTACAAATATGTCAGATGCTCCCGAAGGTAAAACTTATATGGGTATGGCATGGAATAAACCAACATCAAAAGAGAGTACTAATGCTGCGGATTATTCCTGGTCACTAATTAAAGGCGCAGACGGTAAAACTCCAGTTAAAGGAGTAGATTATTTTGACGGAGTTTCATGTTATATCTGGATTAGATATGCTACTGATTCAAAGGGTAGTGGAATGACTGCTGTTCCATCAACTTCAACGACATATATCGGAACTGCAACAACTCAAACGTCAAAAGCCCCAACTTCCGCAAGCGCATACACCTGGGCTAAATACGTTGGAGAAGACGGTGTTCCAGGAAATAATGGTTATATTCACATTGCTTATGCTGATTCTGCAGATGGTAAAACTGGATTTAACACTGCAGTAGGAACCAACAAAAAATACATGGGACAATATACTGACCATACAAAAACCGATAGTACAGATCCGACAAAATATAAATGGAGTTTGATTAAAGGAGCAGACGGAAAAACATTATATACATGGCTAAAATACGCTGACTCTCCTACTTCTGGTATGTCAGACAGTCCAGCTGGAAAGACGTACATGGGTATTGCTGTTAATAAAACATCTATAACTGAAAGCAGTAACTATTCTGATTATACTTGGTCGCTGATCAAAGGTACAGATGGAATTAGTGTTAAGGGCGATAAAGGTGATACGGTATATATCTGGGTTAAATATGCCGATGATGCCAAAGGTAATGGCATGTCTGAATATCCAGATGGCAAAAAATATATTGGTCTTGCCTATAACAAAACTACCGCAACAGAAAGTAATAATGCTTCTGATTACATCTGGTCGTTGATTCAGGGTGAAGATGCAGTTCTTTATGAAATCGAACCATCTGTTGCAGTAATCAAAAAATGCACTCTTGATGTATGTTCTATCACTGACGAATCTGGAAATCGAATTGTTGATGAACAAGGAAGATTTCTCTCTGGTTATTTCTTGACTGATTCTCTTTCACCGAACAAAATCACATTTACAGCCTATAAACAAGTCGGAAGTAAAACTCGTGCCACATATGCATGTAGGTTTATTATCCAAGAGTCTTTAAATGGATTATCTTGGTCAACAAAATACACGTCTTCCAAAGACGAAACGAGTGTGTCATACACTCCAAGTACCCTTAAATTACAGCAAATTAAGTGTGTAATGTATCGTGCTGGCGGCATAACTGAACAATTAGATTCTCAAACTGTGCCTGTAATTCAGGATGCAGAAGGCTATGATTCTGTGATTCAGACATTTACAGATACTTTTGCGTCTGTTGAATTAAAAGTTGATAACAATGCAAAAGCCATTACATTAAAAGCAGAGCAAAAAGATATAACTAATGCTATTAATAATTATGATAACACAACAGTTAAGGACATTCGCAATCGCCAAACAGAACAAAAAGTCAATATCGACGGTATTTCGACAAAAGTATCTGATATTGAAACTACGATCAATGGATCTGCAGACGGCACAAAAACAGGTCTTATAGAAAAGGTTACGCAAGTAACAACCAAGGCCGGAACAATTGAAGCTAATCTTAAAAATAATTATACCACAACTGCAGGTATGAATACACAGATCAGCAACTCAATTGCTGCTAGTGCAGATAAGATTAAGGTCACTCTTGCTGATGGAAAGACGGAATCTACTCTCAAAGCCGCTTTAGGAGAAATTCAGAAGAGTGTAAAAGATAATGCAGGAAATATTTCAACAGTCACTCAAAAGGCTAATAGCCTTGAAACTAAGATTACAAACCAAGGAAATGACATTGCTAATCTTAAAGTTGATGCAAAAGCCGTCGAGACGTTGGTTGGAAGTTCTGCTGGTACAACTGATGTTGTTCAAAAAGCAACAGATTTTCGAAAGACAATTACTGATGCTGCGGGCAATGCAAATCTTGCTCTTAGTACCGCGAATTCAAATAAAAACATTATTTCAAACATGAAGGTTGGAGCAGCGAATACAATTCGAAACTCCAATGATCTTATTTATGATCTATATTTTATGGTTGCCAGTCTACTAGATGAAAGTGGTAATCACATAGTGGCAGAAACAGGCGACCGTTTAGTTGCATATTATTGATTTTATTACTCCTCATTGATTTGAGGAGTAACTTTTATAAGGAGGTAATACACTTATGGCAAGTGATAAAATGTTAGGTAGTTTTGATCAAAAATCTGCACCAGAAGATAATGATCTTTTGGTAGAATACGATGCTTCTGCATCGAAAGTTAAGAATGTGAAGTTCGGAGGTGTGTGGAACTGGATAGTTAAGAAATTGACATCCGCCGTAATTAATGAGTTACAGACATCAAGTAAGAATGTAGTGGGGGCTATTAACGAATTAAATAGTAAGATGTTTTCAAATAATACAACCTCGGTCAATACTGGGGATAACATAGATGACCTTAAAATAGGTATATATTTTTTTAATGGTATAACGATATTAGGTACAGATAGATATGGTATACTCCTAAATTTTAGTTCCATAAATGGAGCAGTGCGATGTCAAATAATATATACTACTAAAAATATTAGAATTACTAGAAGCTATGGTGGTAGCACAGGCTGGACGGATTGGGAGACAAAATAGTAAGGCAATATATGTGAACAATATCACTGATCTAAACAATCCGCCGAAATGCCCCATATTAGATACAAAAATTAATCCAATAGGATTACCAAGTGGACTTGAGTCAAACGCATGTTTTGTTATCCAACAGAATTTAGGTACCGGTAATTACACCGCTCAATTAGCATTTTCTTTTAGACATGATAAGATTGCCATCAGAAGAAAAAGCAATACTGACAGTTGGACTGAATGGAAATATTTTACAGCTCAATAAAATAGTAAGACACAAATGTCTGTATATTGTAAAACTGATTTGCTTATTTATGCTGAATCTTTGTACACGGGCAGGTACTTTTTCAACATAACAAACAAAACTAAAAATTCTCCTTGCGATTATGGATTTTGTATTATTTATATTGTAAATAGAGACAGAAAAATTATTGTATATGATAAAACAACAAATAATGTGTATGTTAACACAAGAATGGATTCTGGAACAGCATGGATTGGATGGAGAAAAGCATAAAATGCGGATAAAATATCTTTTCTATAAAATAGTAAAACGAAAATTAAAAGTTATGACATTTTGTATGGATCAAACCAAGGGCATATATCTGCTGTTTCATACGGAAAAGTATTAATAGTAGAAGGTTATGTGACTGCACAAAATACAGGCATCCAGTATGTTTTAGCTAAGATAAATGATATTAATGCCATCAATGTAACACAGATCATATTTCAAGTAGGAAGTATGCCAACTGATCCGTATTGTATGTTTGGTTCAATTGAGCTGGATGGTCAAATAACAATTGGAAGTTCGACACAAAATACTTTATATAGATTTTCTGCTGCAGTGTTAATTAAATAGTAAGAAAGCGATTTGCACCACTGGTTGGGAAAACGGTAATGCAAAATCTATTTTTGAAATATTTTCGCCAACTTCTCCAAATGGTATTTATAGTTATTATAATATTAAAGATATTCCATTTTATCATTCTCCTACAGATGCCTATGTAACAATAATAAAAGGACATGAGTTAATTATTGCTTTTAATGAACAGAGTATTTTTATAACAGGAAGTTCAAGAAATACATGGACAAAGGAATGGCATTCTATCAAGCTTGGTATCCTATCTTAAATAGTAATGTAAAAATTGACAATATCAAATACATTAACTGCGGAGGATATGGTACTCTGGCTGCCTTTTCTATTGGCAAACTATTATACTGCAAATTCAACGGAAACGATAAAGCATCTGAAGTTAAACAGCGAGACATTGCTCAATTGCCCAGCGAGTACACATTGAATTCCTCTATTGGAACATATATGAATGTTTTAGTTCGAGACCATAACACAGGCACCCTTCAAATCGATGCGGATGGAAAAATCACTCTGTACTGTCCATATCAGTATTTATATGGGTACGTGATTATTCCAATAAAATAGTAATCAAGTCTTTAATAATTTATTGATATATAGAACTTCTGGAGCCAATATAAAGTCGGTAACTATTTCTATAAATAAAGAAGGAAGTAACGACATATCATATGCTCCATTCGCGTTATTCGGAGGTTCAACATTTTTAACAGGTACTATTGGGAAAATAAATAATACATTAAAAACAGGTGATGTCACAATAAAGTGTAACGATAATGATTCTATACAAAATGTAAAGTTTTCAAATTTTCCACAGTATGCAAATGCTGTTATCATTATCTATTATGAAAACATAAAAAATGCAATCGTGAAAGAAGAATAAAATAGTAAGAGATTGTGTTTACAACAAATTTATGGCGAAGGAAAATATAAAGATTGTAATGATTTACCTATCGGAGAATCTGCTATTGCATTTTCTTCTGCTTTAAACAAACCAGACGCTAATATGTATTTTATATTTTGCATTGGATCTATGCGAGACAAAATTAAAATACAATATGCCATGAGATATGCTCTTGTATGGAATGTTAGAATAAGAATATATGATTTTAATGATGGTACGTGGAGCAATTGGCATTAAATAGTAAAACTGTGATCGGAACGACTAACATAAACGGAGTGAAAGAAATAGAATTAGTTTATAGTTCATGTGGATTACTATCTTTTTCTCATCCATATCAGGGATGTGCTTTATATTTATTTTCAACATATGATGCATCGGGCGGAAATATTTCTCCAATAAAAGAAAATCCAGATATAAATTCTGTAACGTTGAATGGCAATAAACTCATTATAAATACTAAAACTAACTTTGCATTCTGTTGTTATGTATATACGTATAGATAAAATAGTAAGACGGCATTCTTTAATATAAAAAAATCATTATACAGTCTTGGAATGATAATCAATTTGGTTTTGTTTTTTATACCGAAAAGGCAGGAAATATACAGGTTATATTTAATAAAGAAACGCAAAAAATTGGCATATATGATGTTAAATAGTAAGACAAGAATCAAACTAATAGACGTCAATATGACAATAAATGACAAAACAGCAACGATCAAATATAATATATCGGACACCGCTATCGGTTTATTATTGATTTCCGGTAATATTGGAAGTGGTGTGTATTTTTCGATTGTTATCAATTATGGAACAAAATGGTCTATAAAACTACTTTCTTTCAATGCGTCAAATACCGATACGTCAAGTATTGCTATTAATACAGATTTGGGTAAAATTACTTTTAACGGAAAATCCAAATTGGGGTCCTTTTACAAAGTGAATGGATTATTATTTGGTTAAAATAATTCTATAGACTGCGGATTTAATTGGTTTGTATTTTTTCAAGTATTTGATGAGAGAATATGGGAATGTGGTAATAGAAATTGCCAAAATTTCCCAAGGAGGTAGGTCAATATTGACAAAATTAGAAAATATTCTCGAGCAAATACTTGAAAAATTACAGGATAGCTTAACGCATGAACAGCTTTCGGAATTAGAAAGCACTATGGTTATTGCATTCCACGGAATCGAGGTACAAGAAGAACACACTCAGTTAGTAACATCAGAGCGTACATGGGAGAAGATTCTTCGGATGTATTGTGCCGCAAAGCGTGTTGAAAATTGCTCCGAAAGAACTATTAAAGGTTACAGTCGATGCATTATTCAGTTTTTCACACAGATCAACAAGAAAATAAATAACATAACTACGAATGATATTAGATATTATTTGGCATTTTTTCAAGAAACGCATCATACTTCTATTGTATATCTTGATAACATACGTAGGTATCTTAATTCATTTTTTACATGGGTTGCGGATGAAGGATATATACAATCAAATCCTATGCGAAAACTCAAGAAAATGAGAGTACCTACTAAACTTAAGAAAACATTTTCTGCAGCAGAGATGGAAGAACTTCGTTGCAATGCAAACTCTCAGAGAGATATTGCAATTATGGAATTTTTATATTGTACTGCTACTCGTATTGGAGAGGCAGTTAGCGTTAATCGCTCGGATATTGATTGGCAAAGAAAAGAATTAATTGTTTATGGAGAAAAAGGCAAGAAAGAACGTACTGTTTATTTGACAGATCGCTGCATTTATCATCTTAGAAAATATCTTGATGAAAGAAAAGATACAAATGAAGCTTTATTTGTGTCTTCAAAATCTCCACATAAGCGACTTGGAGTTCAGGCAATTCAGTCTATGTTGGCAGCGTTAGGTAAAAAGACAAATATTCACGTACATGCTCATAAATTTCGAAGGACGTTACTTACGGATGCAGGAAAACGTGGTATGCCATTACAAGAGATTCAGGTCTATGCAGGACACGCAAAACCAGATACAACGATGCAATATGTAATGGTTCAACAAGAGCGTGTTAGAGCCAATTTCATGAAAAATATTGCATAATTTTTATAAATAGTCTAATAAAAATACCCTTATTTTTTGATCGCCCATTGGACGGTCTATTTATCGTGTATGTATATATTGATATTTTGCAATTTTGTAGGTTGCATGTTTTTATTCTTGTATTTATATTAAATCCGCAGTCATTTCTTATATACGATACGAATTTTTAATATACCTTGTTTGCTATTTGTTGCTTGATATATAGTAATTTTTGTCGCAGATGTATCTAAACATACAGCAGTATACGTTGATATGAATGACCATTTTATAATAAAAATAGAATAAATCAATTTATCTGCTTTCAGATAATCTATTACAGGAATATTGGTATAATAACCACCAAAATTTTGCTGCATGGTTAATGTGGATATGTCAATGTCAATGTCCTTATATGTTATTGTCTTACTATTTAATTAAAGTGAACGAAAATCTGGAAAATTCATTATATTTTCTTCCAAGTACACCAATTGTTTGTGTCTGTAATCATGGATCGATAGAAAATATTCTCATGGTTTCCAGGTAGGATAATTTGTGTTACTCTACCAATAGATTCTGCAAAAATGAAAACAAAACAATTAGTACAATGTTGTTCTGTTGGCTCGTTCTTTACTTGTAAATTACCTGATAAATAATATACATTCGAAGATGTTAAATTGTTAATCAATATCATGCAACGCAATTGCATTTTTCAAAATCTTTTGAAAACATCTTACTATTTTCATTTATGACATTGCAAAAAAGAATATCTTTGTTATTGTTTCATCATTAGTAATATGAGATGTAAAGTTCCACCCATTTCCATCGAGTGAAAAAATAATACCGGATATCTTAATTGATAATTTATCATAAACAATTTTTTGCACTATAGCAGAATAGCCTCTAGGGTGATTTTTCCAACTTCCGCAGATGTTAAAGATCCCGTTATTTTGCCCTTTTGTATTAGATATAATTAAATTAATAAGTGATTCAATATCATTGCTTTCCGATTGTGAAATATTTTTTGTTTTTGCTTGGAGATTACTATTTAACTTATAGTCACAAGATCAAGGCAGATTAAAAATGCTGCGCTCCATGGACCAAGTGTCACTTTTAATGTTGCCAAAGAAGCATCAAGTACGGGTGGTGCTGCAGATCCAGTTCCTTTTGATATTTCTGCCACTCCCGATATCTTTCCTGTTATGTATGCAGAGGTATTGCGGTTGTTATCAATTAGTAAAAACGAAGTCATATGACTGTTTACACCACCCCACTTTACGCTTACTGTTTTGGCAGAGTCATTACTATATATAATATAACTATTGGCATTGAACCGCTTACTATTTAATCCACCAGATGAAACTCTGCTTTCATCCTATTTTTGTTCCTCAATTTTCCTTGAAAACACTGGGTTTTTTTGAAACCCGTGAAAGATAATATTGACCATTTTCAATCACTAAGGAGGTGATTACTATTTATACTTTAATTCAAGAATCTGTTACTGGTCTAAATGGCGAAAAAGTAACTTGTGGACATCTCAGCTGTAATGAAAAAAGCACACTACGTTTAAATGATGTTCTTCGGAATTCAGGAGATTATACATTCCAGATGAAAATCAAGGCGAAAGCTGCATCTACTGTTCAACTAAGTATTGGGACATTAACAGAAAACTTTTCAGTCACTACTTCTTTTCAACAATTTAATAGAGTATGCAAAAATATCAATACTGCTACACATAAATATATCGAAATCACATTTCCTTCAGGTGATTATTGGTTCTACAATATGCAACTTGAAATGGGAAACCTCCCAACTGCTTGGTCTTTATGCTTAGACGATTTAAACGATGCAATTGGAGCGCAATCTACATGGATCGAACAGACTACGCAAAAAATAAGTTTGTTTGCACAAAAAAATGATGTAAACGAAGCAAAGGCTGAAATGAGGGTCGAAGCAGATGGAATGATTTCAGAAGCTTTAAAATCTTATGTTACAAGTGATGATTTTGGAGACTATAAAACAGAAACAAAAACAAGATTTGAACAAACGGATAACCAGTTCGGATTTTATGTACAAAAAGATACATATGACGGGCTGAACAGTACAGTCAATAATTTGAAATCGAATCAGGAAAATTATTTTCAATTTGATGCAAATGGTTTAAAAATAGGAAAGAAAAATAATCCATACCAGGTTGTTATAGATAATGAAAAATATCAGATGTTAGGAAATGGACAGCCACTTATGTACATTCAATATGGTGAGCTTAACATTCCTGATGTTATTATTACCCATCAGCTTAGAATGTTAGGATATTCTTTTACTCTTGATTCAGCTGGAAATATGAATTGTCAGTTTGTCGGAACGGGAGGTTGATAAATGGGATCATTTTCTACAAACGCTTATGGTGAAGGTCGTTATTATACCTTTACATATTCTACAAGCCAGGATCAAGTCAAAAACACAACAACTTTAAACTGGACGTTATCGTGTGCAGGTGGTGTATCTTGGTATGCTGAAAGAACTTTAATTCTAACAATTGATGGAAGTAATGTCGTAAGCAAAACAGATCGTGTAGCTCGTTATGCAGGAAATATCGCGTCAGGTTCTAAAACATTTACACACGATGCAAATGGAAATAAATCTATTTCGGTAAAAATTCAAGCAGCTGTTGAAACCTCAAGTATCACATGTTCTGGTAGTTCCACTATTACTTTTCCACAGATTAAAAGGAAATCAACTTTTGGAACTGTAAGTGGAAATACAATTGGCGGTATAGTAACGATTAATATTAATAGAAACAATTCTTCATTTACACATTCTCTTTGGTATAAAGTTAAAGAAAATGGAAGTTGGGTTGAAGCAGTTAAGAACGTAGCAACTTCTGGCTCCTTTACTCTTCCAATGTCTATTTGTTCGAGTATACCAAATGATAATAGTGTGTATATCGGCTTATGTATTCAGACATTTAACGGAAGTACGGAGATAGGAAACTCCTACTCCTCTATTACTGCTTATGTTCCATTATCTGCTGCACCAACAGTATCATTTGCATTAAGCGATAATAAAGGATATTCTGGTACATATGGTGGATATGTACAAAACAACTCTGAATTACATATAGCCACTACAGCCACAGCAAATAATTCTGCGACTATCAAAACAATCACAGTTAAAGCCATCATTAGTGGAACTACGTATACATATTATGGAAGTAGTGTTAATATATCTCTTCCAACATCCGGTACTTGGACAATATCCGTTTCTGCTACGGATAGCAGAGGAAAATCAACAACAGCGGCTTCTCAATCAATTACAGTTCTCGCATATAGCAATCCAACAATTACAGCTTTATCGGCAAGACGAACGGATTCTTCTGGAAATGCAACATCAAACGGCTCATATTTACAAGTTATATTCTCAGCCACTGCAACAAGTCTGAATAGTAAAAACACAACAACGTTTCAGATAAAATATAAAAAGAAAAGCGTTTCTTCTTACACTTCCGCCACCCTATCTTCTTATCAAAATAAATATTCAGTTTCTGGTGGTTCATATATTTTCCAAGCAGAAACATCTTCTGGTTATGATATTCAATTAGTTGTCACAGATAAATTCAAAACAGTAATTTCTCAAACAACTGGTAATTCCGTTTCAAAGGTATTCTCTTTCTTTAAAAACGGATTAGGTATAGCTTTTGGAAAAGTTGCTGAAGCTGAGGCTATTGCCGAATTTGATTGGAAAATCAAAGCGAATAAAGGATTAACAGTCAGTGGAACCGATATTAATGTGTTAATTAATAATGCCGTACAGAAATTATATCCTGTAGGGCATATTTTAATGTCTACCAATTCTGCCAATCCATCTACTTATTTAGGTTTTGGAACCTGGACAGCATGGGGATCAGGACGGGTCCCGGTTGGTATTAATTCATCTGACGGAGATTTTAATACTGTAAATAAAACAGGTGGCGCAAAAGCCGTTAATATATCACATAATCATGTTGAATCCATTGGAGCAGACGATACTATGATGTATTTAACCGCTGGTGCAAATGGCGGCGTATATGGATCAACAATCAATTCAAGCGCAAATAGAATGACATGGAAGGGCAATCCAACTACAGGCGCAACGCGTCTTAATAAAACAAGCACAAGTGGGAGTACGGCACAATCTATAGTGCAACCATACATAGTTTGTTACATGTGGCGACGTACAGCGTAATAATTAATATATATTAAGGAGAATATTATGAAACAATATATACGACTGCCAAACGGTCAAAAAAAACTTACATATTTATATTTTATTGGAGATGAGGAAAGTACAATTCAATTTGTGGATCAAAAATATGACGATATAAAAGATTTTTTCGGAATGGAAATTATTGATTATGTAGATTTTCTTGATGAAAATGATACATTATTAAATTCTTTTAACATTTACCAAAAAATTTCTTCTATATCTTATATGGTTGATACGATTACAGAATATGAATCTCGTATTGCTCAAGAAGCATATGATGAAAAAATATTAGAAAGAGACGAGGAAACCGATACAATAAAAGAAAAAATAGTTCATCATGATGCAATTTATCAGGATGTACCAAAAAATAGAACGGCTGAAATTATTAGTGTAAAATTGTCAAAACCATCTATTCGTGAAGAAGTTGAAAACATCAAATCTGTTGTTGGTATCGTAAATACCAATAGCATGAGCCTTGAAGAGTTTCGTGATTATTATAAGGAACAAATCGGCAAACAATGTACTGCTGCTATTGAGAGTGGATTAGCTATCGAAACGAGTCTAGGAAAGCAACACTTTTCGTATACTATTGAAGATCAGAGTAATATGAAAGATCTTGTTATGACGGCTGAATTGACGGATTTTACTCTTCCACTTCCTTATCATGCAAATGGCGAACTTTGTGCTTTATATCAACCTACGGACATTTTAAAAATTTATATGTCTTTAAGTGCTAATAAAACATATCATACAACATATTGCAATGTGTTAAATGCAATGATTAAAGATGCGAAAGATATTGAGTCTATTAAAAAGATTACATATGGTATGGAAATTACGGATGAGAAATATACAGATATTATCAAGACGGTGACTGATTCAAAAGACGCTTTGCTTGCAGCAGTTGAAAAGAAACTTGAGTCTCTCACTAAAACGGACGTTGCATGATGAGGAAATTAAATCGTATATTTTCTAAAATTCTATGTCATATCTTTATTTTTCTCCTTTCTGGAACAGTCTATTATGGAATGGAAATCTTATTTAAAAAATCTCATACATCACATTGGTCTATGTTCTTACTCGCAGGTTTTGCGGGTTTATTTTTTATTGATGGATTAAATGACTTATTTTCATTCGAAATGGATTACTTGCTACAAATTTTAATCTGTACTATTGCTATCACGGCAGGTGAATATGTAGTCGGTATTACTCTTAATCAGAATTATACTATATGGGATTACAGAAACATGCCATTTAACATTGGTGGACAAGTATGTCTGCCGTTT
>OGRG01000031.1_pt1 | contig 146791 bp, 138 predicted proteins | sample 1553501 | NCBI WGS metagenome assembly OGRG01 (sample SAMEA2580018, study PRJEB22360) | human gut metagenome | biome: human gut; feature: human-associated habitat; material: faeces | place: Denmark | collected 2008/2010 | reverse complement strand
AAGAAACTTATAACTGAATCCTGTTTCCATTTACACAAAATTTTGGACAGTGTCTGGTTTGTTTGGGGTGATTACATCGTTTGTTTTAGTCCATTACATAGTATGTTGTCATATAAAACATACTATCTTAACTCATTTCACTTCTATAGATACAAAAAAGAGGAGAAACATTCGCTTCTCCTCTTTACTATATATCTTCCCGAAACTAAATCAGGATTACATTGACAAAGATACGACATCAGAATGTCAAAGTCAAGTCTTTTGCCAGTTATTTACTTGCACAGGCGAATAATAATCCGCCTGCCTTCACAAGTCAATTATTAAATTCCGGCAAGTTCCAGTACCTTTTCTATTGCTGCATTCAGTCCGTCAATGTTCTTTCCACCTGCTGTTGCAAAGTGAGGCTGGCCGCCGCCACCGCCTTGAATCAGTTTGGCGGCTTCTTTCACCAGATTTCCGGCTTTCAATCCACCGGCTACAAGGTTATCACTCAACATTACTGTCAGCATCGGTTTTCCTTCATTGATCGTTCCGGCAACGAAACACAGGTTTTCTGTAATCTCGCCACGTAGTTGGAATGCAATATTCTTAATGCTTTCTGCGGGTATCGGAGCACAAATCTTAATTACCTTTATGCCATGGATTTCCTGCATGTTTTTCAGCAATCTTTCCTTTATCTGCGCCTCTTTCTCCCTCATGAAGTCTTCCATCTGCTTCTTCAATCCGGCATTCTCTTCAATGTACTTGCGGATGGTTCCGGCCAAGTCGGGTGCATTGTTGAAGAGCGCTTTCAGATCTTTCAGAGTATCTTCGATGGTGTCCATCAATTCCTCTACGCGTGCACCGGTGTAAGCTTCGATACGGCGTACGCCGGCAGCAACGGAGCTCTCAGATACAATCTTTATCATACCGATGTTTCCGGTAGCGGCAACGTGTGTACCTCCACAGAACTCAACGGATGAACCGAACTGAATAACACGCACATGGTCGCCGTACTTTTCACCGAACAAGGCGATAGCACCCAGTTCTTTGGCATCTTCAATAGGAATATTGCGGTATTCCTTCAAAGGTATGTTGGCACGGATTTTAGCATTCACCAGATGTTCTACCTGGCGGATTTCTTCGTCCGTCACTTTCTGGAAGTGAGAGAAGTCGAAACGTAGTGAGTCGGGGGTTACTAAAGAACCCTTTTGCTCTACATGCTCGCCCAGTACTTCGCGGAGTGCAGAGTCCAGCAAGTGGGTAGCCGAGTGATTGGCTGCACAGGCAGCGCGTTTGTCGGTATCTACGCAAGCCATCATCGGAGCTTCCGGATGTGCGGGCAATTTCTTGGTGATATGTATCGGAAGGTTATTTTCCTTCTTTGTATCAATTACTTCAATCGTTTCGAATTCGCTGACCAATACACCTGTATCACCTACCTGACCACCACTTTCGGCATAGAACGGGGTATAGTCCAGTACGATTTGGTACAATGTCTGGTTTTTCTGTTTTACTTGGCGGTAACGAAGGATACTTGTTTCATATTCCGTATAGTCGTAACCTACAAATTCAGTAGTTCCTTCTTTCAGTGTAATCCAGTCACCGGTTTCTATGGCAGCGGCATTGCGGGCACGTTGCTTCTGCTGTTGCATCTCGGCATCGAACTCCTTGATGTCGGCAGTCATACCGTTTTCACGGAGAATCAGTTCCGTCAGGTCGAGCGGGAAACCGAAAGTATCATATAAGGTAAAGGCATCCTTACCACTGATTTCTGTCTTTCCGGCAGCTTTGGCGTCAGCCATCGTCTTATCCAGCAAGCGGATACCGGTTTCCAGTGTACGGAGGAAAGAGTCTTCTTCTTCTTTAATAACCTTGCTGATCAGTTCTTTCTGTGCTTCCAGTTCCGGATAAGCCTCACCCATATTCTCAATCAGAACCGGGAGTAATTTATACATGAATGCCTGTCTCTGCCCCAGGAATGTATAACCGTAACGAACTGCGCGGCGCAGAATACGGCGGATTACATAACCTGCCTTTGCATTCGAAGGCAATTGTCCGTCTGTAATAGAGAAAGCGATTGTACGGATGTGGTCGGCGATAACACGCATAGCGATGTCCGACTTCTCGTCTTCACCATACTTCTTGCCGGTCATGTTGCCTATAGCCTTCAGTATGGGTTGGAATACATCTGTATCATAATTAGAAGTCTTATCTTGTAGTGTGCGCACCAGTCTTTCGAAGCCCATACCGGTATCGATAACTTTGGCAGGAAGTCCTTCAAGGCTACCGTCGGCCTTGCGGTTGAACTGCATGAACACAAGATTCCAGATCTCGATTACTTGTGGGTGGTCTTTGTTCACCAATTGACTACCGGGGATCTGAGCCTTTTCTTCTTCCGAACGTGAATCGATGTGTATCTCGGAACACGGACCACACGGACCTGTATCACCCATTTCCCAGAAGTTATCATGTTTGTTTCCGTTAAGGATATGATCTTTTGGCAAGAACTGTTCCCAATAGGAAGCGGCTTCATTGTCACGTTCCAGTCCTTCTTCGGGGCTACCTTCGAATACGGTGGCGTAAAGGTTCTTCGGATCTATCTTCAGAACATCTACCAGATATTCCCATGCCCAGTTGATTGCCTCTTTCTTAAAGTAGTCACCGAACGACCAGTTGCCCAGCATCTCGAACATGGTATGGTGGTACGTATCGTGTCCTACTTCTTCCAGGTCATTATGCTTTCCGCTAACGCGCAGGCATTTCTGCGAGTCCGCGACTCTTTTATATTTTGCCGGGTGGTTACCCAAAATAATATCTTTGAACTGGTTCATCCCCGCGTTAGTAAACATCAGTGTCGGGTCATCTTTAATTACCATTGGAGCCGAGGGCACTATCTGATGGCCTTTGCTCTCGAAGAAACTCTTGAATGAGTTTCGGATTTCATTTGCAGTCAACATACGTCTGTCTGATTTATGATTTTATGATTTATGATTTATGCCATGAGGATTTATGACTTATGCATCACATGATTTAAAAGAATAACTTGCCGAATACTGTAGATGTTTCCCCATCACTGTTTTCTTATAAATCATAAATCATAAATCATAAATCTTATAATTCTTGAAAAAACTGTGCAAAGATAGCTTGTTTTTATTACTTTTGCCGTATTAATGAGCGAAATATTTCCAAAAGATGCGCAAAGTTTACTACATTTATAATCCACAGACGCAGACTTATGACCGTATTTACCCTACTGTCCGGCAACGGATGGTGAGTCTCCTGCGCCGTTTGTTTATCGGCATGGGCTTAGGGGCAGGTAGTTTCATTATTCTGCTGATTATCTTCGGTTCACCTTCCGAGAAAGAGTTGAGGAAGGAAAATAGCCAACTTTTAGCGCAATATAATGTGCTTTCCCGTCGTCTGGACGAGGCAATGGGGGTATTGCAGGATGTGCAACAGCGTGATGATAACCTGTATCGGGTTATATTTGCGGCTGACCCTGTACCTTCGGCTATTCGTCAGGCAGGGTATGGCGGCACTAACCGTTATGAACACTTGATGGATATGGCGAACTCCGATCTGGTAGTGAATACAACTCAGAAGATGGATATGCTTAGCAAGCAACTCTATATCCAGTCGCGTTCCTTCGATGATGTGGTGGATATGTGTAAGAGCCATGACGAAATGTTGCGTTGTATCCCCGCTATCCAGCCTGTTTCCAATAAAGACCTTCGCAAAACAGCTTCCGGTTACGGAACGCGTATCGACCCTATTTACGGAACTACAAAATTCCATGCAGGTATGGACTTCTCGGCACCTTTGGGGACGGATGTTTATGCCACAGGAGATGGTACGGTGATACAGATGGGATGGCAAACCGGATATGGTAATCGGATTGTGGTAGATCATGGATTTGGTTATCAGACCGTATACGCGCATTTGCGTGATTTCCGTACTAAGGTCGGCAAGAAGGTGGTACGCGGTGAAGTTATTGGCGGGGTAGGCAGTACGGGAAAGAGTACAGGCCCTCACTTGCATTATGAAGTTCATGTAAAAGGTCAGGTAGTCAACCCTGTCAACTATTATTTTATGGATTTGAGTGCCGAGGATTACGACCGGATGATACAGATTGCTGCCAACCATGGTAAAGTTCTCGATTAACAGCTATGGATAAAGACTTGAAATTATATTATTCCATCAGTGAGGTGGCCCAGATGTTCGATGTGAACGAGTCCTTGCTTCGTTTCTGGGAGAAAGAGTTTCCACAACTTTCTCCGAAGAAGGGGAGCCGTGGGGTGCGGCAATATCGCAAAGAGGATATTGAAACTGTGAAGCTGATCTATCATCTGGTGAAGGAACGGGGAATGACATTACCCGGTGCCCGCCAGCGAATGAAGGACAATAAAGAAAACACTCTTCGTAACTTTGAAATTGTAGATCGTCTGAAAGCTATTCGTGAAGAACTGCTCAGTATGAAGAGAGCTCTTGACGGATTTACTTATGAACAGGTGGAGGAGCTGAAAAAAGATATTCAGGAAATAGAAGGATGAATAGGATTACTTTATACCGTGTAAGGAAAATGGATAAAGTCTCAAATCCCCGATTACAAAAAGTTAAGAGTTTGTCGACAAGAAGTTAATTCCTTGTTGACAAACTCTTAATTTCTTGTCTACTAAAAGTTGATATCTTGTAACCCGTTGATAACTAACGATAAAAACTCTTCGCATAGAAGTGTGGTTTGTGTATAAATATCGCTTATTTTCATTTAACGGATCATCTCTTTTATACAATCTTGCTTTATAGATTCCTTATAACCTTATGGATGGAGCCTGCCCAATAATTACGCAGCCCGAAACCTCTTGCTTTACCACCGGTTGCCCAGTCTTGTATTATTTCTTTCGTTTCCGTATTGAAGAATACTACTTGATAGGAACCGTATGCTTCTGCTTTGTTCAGTAATTTGGCAATGATAACCAAGCCAATACCCGGTTTCTTTTGTGTGGGAAGTGCGTTCACAATTTGCTTAATCTGATCTTCACTCAGCATATAGCTTGCATTGGTCGTCATCAATTCTTGTGGATCGATAGCTTCATTGACCTGATTGACAGCATCAAGTGAGATTTCATTAACTCTTACTTTCAGCTTCTTACTTACGTCATATTTCTTGGCTTCGGTAATGAACAATCGGTTAATTCCATCAAATGCTACTTTAAATTGTGCCGGGGTTTCTGCTGCGCCAAATACTTTAGCCGCTGAATAGTCCACTCCATAGAAATTGATACTTTCAACTTCTTTAAGGAAGTTCTTGTTTTGTCCGAAACAAATCATGCTTGTTGCAAGGAACAGAAGGGTGAATAGCTTTTTCATACAATTAATAATTTAGAATCAGTACTCAGTTTATTATTTTGTCAAAATTAGAAATTAGTTATCGTAAATCAAAGAATTTGATGCTTTTTCTACTCATCGGAGGCATTTGTATCTGAGAGATATATTCTGCCGGTTCAAACCGGATGGTAGGAGCTACCCGTATTTTAGAGCGGAATAAATCTTTAATTTCTTTGGCAAAGCTTTCGCTGTTCTCGTCACTGCCAATCCGGATCAGGATTTCGTCTGTACCTAACTTATTGGTGTACACCTCAACAACGTAGTTCTTTACCCGGGGAATATCATCCAATATGTCGAATAATGCAGGTGGATACAGGGTTGTTCCTTTGTATTTTATCATTTGTCCTTTTCGTCCCAGCACAGAACTTAACCGGATGGTGTTTCTGCCACATGCACAAGGTTCCGTATATTGGTAACAGATGTCTCCGGTTTTGAAACGAAGTAAAGGCATACCTTCTACCCCTAAAGTGGTAATGGTTACTTCTCCCGGTTCTCCTACCTTCACCGGAAGGTTCTTGTCATCCAGAAATTCTACAATGATAAGTTCGGGTTGCAGGTGTCCGCCATGGAATTCAGAACATTCGGTGAAGGACGATTGCATTTCCGTAGAGGCATAAGTGGAATAGAGTTGGAGTGACGGCCACTTTTCGCTGATACGCTGTCCAAGGGTGTTCAATGTAAAATCGGGGTTACGCAGTGCTTCGCCGATACATACACACTTCTTCATAGAACAGGTGTTATGATCAATCTGATTTTTCTCGGCAAACTCTATCAATTTAATCAGGAATGAAGGAACGACCATGCCGCAGGTAGGGTGAATACGGTGAATGGTATCCCATTGCAGTTCCGGTATACCGTTGCCTACACGGGCTACTCCCATACCGAGCTCTCTGGCTCCCAAGTAGTAGGCAAGCCCTGCCATGAAGCGGCGGTCTATGGTGGTCATCAGTTGCAGTATATCGTGTCGGCTGCATCCGGCGGTATTGAAGGACAGATACTCGTTGTATGCCAGACGGTCCAGGTCTTTGGAGGTCAGTACAAAAGTAACCGGATCTCCTAAAGTTCCGGAAGTGGTGACATAGTCGATAATATCATCCGGGTCTACACAGATGAATTCACTATTATGTAGTTGCAGGTCTGTTTTGGTGGTAACGGGAATTTGTTGGAGGTCTTCTATCTTCTTGATTCGGGTGATGTCTATGGAATGTTCTTTGAACATTTGCTGATAGAAGCGGGAATGTGCCTGCAAGTAAACCAAGGTTTCAGTGAGCCTGGCTTCCTGATACAATTTAATCTCTTCGGGAGAGTGAAACTGTATGTCTGGATTCTTTTCCATATTATTGGTTTTTATTGATTTTTTGTTGGATTCGTACTTTTTCTGCTTGTTTGGGAATGGGCATTGTTAGTGCTTTCTGCCAATAGGTTATGGCTGTATCAGTTTGTTGTATTGCAGCATAATAATCTCCCAATACTTCGTAAACGTAATAGAATGAAGGATTGGATGCCTCGTAAAGATTCAGGACCTTTGTTTCTATTGTTTCTTTCCGTTGGGTCTTTTCTCGGATGAGCTTCGTTAGCCGTTTATAAGCCATAAACTGTTTGTAGTTTGCTTGCCTGATAAAGTTGTCTTCGGGAATAGTCAGATTCAAAGTGGCGATTTCGTGATGGAAATCTATGGTATCGCTGAATATTTTGTTTAGATCGTATGCCATATACTTGCCGCATTGCCAGGGAGAAGTGGATACATACATGATCTGTTTCTTCGGTAGGAAAATAACAGAGTGATGGGCTATGAGTTGATTAATAGCCATTTCATTACCCATGCCCAAATCAATATTGTCCAATCCTTTTTGGTTGCGGAGAATGGAAGCAGCTTTCATCGGGTCGATAGGCTTATTCTCTTTCAACAGTTCTTGCAGACGGGCAAAACGATAGGGACTATCGGAAGTCGCAATGTTTTCCTGGTTGCGTTCATCGTTGCGGAAAGTATCTGATTGATAATGGTTGGTACAAATAATCTGATTACCGCTACTTGTAAAAAGTGCCGTCTTCTCCGGTGACTTTTCAATGATAGCGGCTCTGCCATCTTGTGCAGAACCGATCAGTATGGATTCGGAAACAAATGTTTTTCGTTTCAGGGCGATAGCATAAGCTTCATCAATTGTTGAGGCATATTGCAGTATCTCTCTGGTCAGGATAGAGATGGGAGTGGCGGAAGCAGTCGGCATATCCGATTTTGCAGCATTGATAGTCACCGTGAGTCCGGTTTCATTCATGCCCGAAAGTACACCGATCATACCCGGCCAACCCACAGATGCAAATTTATAGCCTTGCTCGGGCTGATAAAAAGATACCAGCTTGTTGTGTGCAAACTTATCCCCCATATAAAAATCAAAATTGCGTCCGATGATGAGGGAAGAGTCGGCACTGTTTTCTCCCCAGGTGGCAAAGGAACTGCAACCTACCAACATGTAATCTTGCATGGCATGTCCCAGATCGTGAGCCGAATGATAATTGAGCTGGCGCTCGTAGGGAGTACCGATAAAGTCGTACTCATGGGTACAGGAGAGCGAAATGCCATAAATTTCATCTCTGAATTCTTCCGGGACATTCTCTCCTAAATTACGGTTGAAAAGTACGATGAAGAAGCGGAGAAACTTAAGATAATTGTCAGAAGGTACTATTTCGCGTATCTGGTCAACAAAGACTTTCTCCTGATAGTATAGCAAATCAGAAGAAAGTTTGCCTATGACCTCACCGCGCTGGAATGCATCGCCACTCACCTTCAACTCCCACAGACCACTGTTGCTTTGCCGTAGATAATTGCCCGCATATTCCCGAAGACTGTCTGTCTGTACCAATTCTCCGTTGGCCTTGGGGGTGTAGTCGGGAGTCAGCATATCCGCAGAGAAATAGAGGATGCTAACAAAGAGGATAATGGCAAGGAGAAGCACCCCTATGCCACATGCCGTATATTTAATTGTTTTCTTTAATATCTTATGCATGGCCTATTCGTTTAGCTAAATATTCATGTCCGAGTAATTCGCCACAAGTGATGATGGAGGTTAATGTAACTCCTAAAGCACCGTGAACGTTCAGGTTTTGTCCTGTGAGAAATAAGTTTCCCAGTTTGGTCCGGGTGGAAACAAAACCGATCTGCGGACATTTGTAATCTTTGATAATTCCATAAGCAGAACCGTCGCAAGTACCCGTAAAGTCTCTGTAGCTAAGTGGAGTAGTGGTATACATAGTCTCGATGTGATCGGTAAAATCGATCCCGTGACTTTTGATGAACTCCAACAATTGCCTGGCTTTTTCCATTTTGAAGGCTTTATAGTCTTCACCTCGTTGTTCGGGAAGTGTATCCTGCCAGGCAGACAGCTCATCTATATACATGGGAGTCAGAATGGAAATGACGTCTGCATAATCACTGTTGCGGGAAGATGCTTGTGTGGAGATCATGCAATTGGTGGTATATCCCATATTGACTTTCTTATCATACCATACATCATTGTCTCCATGCAGATAGAGGTTCTGATTCAGATACGGATAACTTTTCTCTTTCATAATCAGATAAAGAGTGAAAATACCGTATGTGTTTTCTAAAGAATTAATACGGGAGATATAGGCATTTTTGATACAGCGGGTTTTGTCTAGCAAGGTTAATGTTTGTTTGGGGTGTACGTTAGAGATGATGTATTTGCTTTCTATCCGCTCTGCATGGTTTATCTCTACCCCTGCTACCTGATTGTTCTCTACAATGATACGGGTGACTTCACTGTTGTTCAAAACTGTTCCGCCATGAGTGCGAATCACATTGATCATCTCAGAGGCCACTTGCATACTTCCGTCAATGAACCGATAGGCTCCTTGTATGTAGGAGTTGTTAATCATGGCGTGTTCATAGAAGTTGGAATGTTCTCTTAAGCCACCATACAGAAGTGCCGAACCGGCCAATACCGATTGCAAATCAGGATTGGTGGTAATCTTATCTATCATTCCTGCTGCTGAGGTATTGAAGAACTTCATTCCTTCAGTAGAAATAATACCTTTCTTCAGATTATCCACACTGATCAGGTTGCCTACCTCTTTCAGTAACGTTGTATATTGCCGGAGATTTTCTTTTTCGTGAGGAAATGATTGGCAAAGGGTATCGGTAAAGCGTTCGTATCCCATGGCGTAATCATATACGCGATTCTTATAGAAAATCTTATCAAAAGCATTTTCATCCAGTTTCCGGACTTTGAGGTGATCCATGATTCCTACATACCGGAAAAACTGATTCATGACTTGTCCTTCGTCCAGACTACCTATATAATGAATTCCTGTATCCAACAGATGTCCTTTCCGGCGATACGTCTGAAAGCATCCTCCAAACAGTTCGTTCTTTTCGAGCACACATACGTTATACCCTTCTTTACTAAGTATAGCTCCACATTCAAGGCCACCTAATCCGCTTCCAATGATGATGATGTCATACTTACTCATGGCAATTGCTTTTTAAGTATATAGATGGTATTCGATGTATATTTATCGTTTCGGATAGTCTTTACTTCCATTCCACACTCCCGGGCTATGCTCTGAATTTGAGCTTCGGAAGTGAAGCAGAGCTCATCCGTAGTGCGGTTGAACTTGACAACTTGGGTAGAGAGAACTTCCGTGAGGCGGGTTAGCCGATGCTTATGGGTCTCAGCGGAATTTCCATCACGTACGATAATCATTCCTTCAGGACGAAGAAGATTGGCACATCTCACTAACAAGTTATGTTGATGTTCATAATTCATGTAATGCAATACGTCATTCAGGATGAAGACATCACTTTCCGGGAACTCATAAACCGATGCGTCAGCATGTTCAAAGCGAAGGTTTTCACTACGAAGCCAGCCGTGTTGAGCTATAGCTATTTTATCTTCGTCATAATCGATTCCTAATATTTGCCTTTCTTTGGATATCATAGACAGCATATAACACAGAGGACCGAGACCACAACCGATATCTGTAATCTGTCCTTTCATCGGAATCAGTTGATTGAATAACTGGTAATTGTGTTCCATCTTTACTTTGATGCGGATGTACCACTCGATGACAGGACTTTTATAGATATAGTTCAGTACCAATGCTTCATAAAATGCCGGATTCGCCGGTGTATTCTTTTCCAGGCAAATACGTGCATATTCTTCTTTCATGTAGGAAGAGATGCGCTTGGTACGTTCCTGATAGGTAGTTCCGAATGAATCATCGTTATAAAGTATGCGAGGCAATATTTTAGAGTAAATAATGCCTTTGCGGACATAGAAAGGTTGTGCCTTGGCTATAATCTCTCCATTGCCGTATAGCAGAATAGGAATAATATCCAATTGCAGAGTTTCTGATAAATAGAAAGCACCTTTATGAAAACGTTTCATCTTGCCGTCATAGGTTCGGGTACCTTCGGGGAAAATGGCAATGGAGTATCCTTCTCTTACTTTTTCCCGCATCCGTTCCACACAAAGTTCATATCCTTCGTCTACATGGAAGAAACCTGCATATTGAATAATTTTTCCAAATACCGGAGAGTTCCATACCCAGTGATTGGTTATCATGATAATCTTCGGGGAAAAAGATAATAACTCTAGGATATCAATGAAAGACTGGTGGTTAGCTATTATGATAGCCGGCTTTTTGAATGTCTCATTGGTTACGTTGATGTGTTCTTTACGTACAAATGTTGCCACTACCAATATACCTTTGCAAGTAATGTTGATAATCCGGCAAACAAGCTGCTGCTTATAACTGCGGCGTACCGGAATGAGGTATAATAAGAAAATGAAAATTCTCAGAATGATGCATCCTGTAACGAAGAGCATGAAAAGGATGATCGTGCGGAGTAAACCTATCAAGGTGTACGGGGGCAATCCCTTAGAAGCCAGTTTAGCAATAAAGAACTGGAAAATAATAGGTTGTATGGTATAGGCTACTAATACCACCGCTGCCATTCCAAGGATGGAAATCAGTGAAATGGATTGCAGGGCGGGATGTTTGGCAAATACTAAAGTTCCCATTCCCACAACGGCTGTGAATGCAGAGAAGAAAATAGCTGTCTTATGGGAATTCAGGATCGCTTTTCCTGTCCGGTATTTGTTTTGGAGTCCATCCATGATGAAGATACTGAAGTCGTCTCCGATACCGAAAATGAAAGTAGAGAGGATAATATTGATAATGTTGAATTCGATACCCAGAATCCCCATCAGGCCCAAAATAATGGTCCAGCTGATAAGCATAGGCAGGAAACTGATCAGGGTTAATTCTATACGCCCGTACGAAATCAATAGAGCCAGGAATATAAGGAACGAAGAAATATAAAGTATCAGGTAAAAGTCGTTATTGATGGCAGAGACCCATTGATTAGTGAAATAACTCCGGTCGAAGACTACAACATCCGTATTATCCTTGAATTGTTGATAGACTTCTTCCTTATTATCATCAGTGATGCGTACCTGGGTAACGAGCATCGTGATGGAATCAGCACTTGTTTGCCATTCGTTTAGTAGGGTAGTAGCGATACTATTTGTATCGTCCTGATAATTATAGGGCTGGAATGGATGTTCTAACCATTGGTAAAATGCATCGAAACTACCTTCCCGGAAGTGATAGGTACGGGCGGCGTCTTCTATGTATTTGCGAATAGTTGATATCTTTCCCGACTCTCCCCAATACTGGTTCCATTGTTCCAGACGCTTTTGCTGTTCTTCCGGTGAAATTAAGAATTGCTCGGCAGATGCATACGCTTTAATAAGCCCTTGCTCTTTAAAAGCGGATAAGTGCTGATTGGTATTTGTATAGCTTTCGAGTGCTTCTGTCATGTTTTTACCTACACTGACAAAAAGTACGGTTTTCTCTTGGGCATTGAAAAGCTGTTCCAGTTTGGCCTCTGCCTGTTTCAAGTGTTGAGGTTCATAGTTGAGGCTCATCATGTCTTCGTTAAACTTGACTTTCTGTGAAGTAAATAAGCCGATGAGGGTAATAATAACGATGATGCCTACTAGCCATTTGTTCTTTTCATAAGGATAGGCATTGATTTTTTCAATAAAGCGTAAGACCCTGCCTTGCTTCACATCAGCTTGTCCTTTCAGAAAATGTGGAAGGTAAATAAGACAGAAAAGAGTAGTACCAATAAGTGCCAGAGAAGCAAACAAACCGAAATCGCGTAGCAATTCGGAAGTGGTAAAAGTAAGTCCGAAGAATGCACCTATTGTAGTAAAGCTGCCTACTGTAAGCGGATAAGTTATTTCTTTAATCAATTGCTGGACAGTAGAAACATGATTTTGATGGGCCAGTATGTGTATGGAGTAACTCAGCGCAATACCCAGAATAGCCGATCCGGCACCTACAGCAATCGCAGAAATATATCCCTGAATAAAATAGATCAGGCATAAAGCGAACAATCCCCCGAATAAAACAGGAGTGACAATGAGAGGGATTGATTTCTTGTGCTTAAACACCAGCGAGATGAAAACAATGATAATCAGCAGTGCGATCGAAGAAGTAATAATGGTATCCTTTTTAATCTGTCGCGCATTATAGACGCTGACCGAGGGACCTCCAAAGTAAGATGCGCGAATGGAAGGACACTCTTTCTGAATCTGTTGCAGCTCATTTTCAAGTATTCGGATCAGATTTTCATTCTCACCGGTACTTCCTGTTCCGAATACCGGGGTCATAAACATCAGCAATGTATTTCCATCTTTCGAAAAGATATGCCCGTTGTTGATTTCATAATTGGTTTCCAACTGAAAATCCTGCAGATGCTTTAATACGTTATTCCCAAGTCCTAACGGGTCTCTTTGTATATAACCTCTCAATGCTATACCTGCGGGAGAAAGAAGGTTGGTATAGTTCTTTCGCATCATGGCTTCTATGCCTTCCTGCGTTAAGAGTGAGTCGAAGTGCTGATAGTCTTTTTCCGTCAGGAACAGCGGAAGGTTTTCATAAACAAAATCTGTTGCTTTTCCAATGGTTGTTTCATCTACTTCCGAAAAGATATCTTTAATCCAGGTTTGGTTAGACTCTTCTAATAAGTTTTGTTTCAGTTGGTCTCCGACCTCTATCATTAGATCCGGAGTTACTATAGAGTCGGCAGGAGAGATTAAGATGATAATCTTATCCTTTATTTTTAGATTATCAAATACCTTGGTGATGTTCTGGTTGTTCTTCGTATCAGGAAAGAAACGGGTCACATTCTCTTCAAACCTGACTTGCCAGGCGAAGTACCCCATAAAAAGGACACAAACACAGAGTGACAAGTAGAAGAGAACTTTGTGTCTTTGAAAATAATTATATAGTCTGATAAAGAACTGAGTCATGTTGTTTTCGGCCTTCTGTATATAGTGAGCAGGCTGATCGTTATAATACCTGCCAGTATACTACAAGCGGTTGCAAAGATAACACTTCCAATTAAATATTGCTCTAAAACCGATTTCACATTTTCAAATGAAATATCGGTAAGATGAAGTTCAACCGGCCTGTTCAAGACTTTACATCCTGTCAGGTAACTGCCATATAACAGGAAAGGAATCATGGGAGGAATACTGATATTAGCTGCTACAATAGCTATTACTTTGTTGAGTTTAAGCACATGAGCCAAAAATAAAGTAGCAAGCATCTGGTATCCCCAAATCGGGACTATTCCCATAAATACACCTAACATAATGGCATAGGTAATCTTCAGATTCGATTCTTCGGACTGTGTAATGTGAGTCCGGAAAAATTTCCGGCAATTGCTCCAGGTTAGTTTCCGGAAGAAGTTACGCGGATAAATCCAGAGGAAAGTGATGAACACTAAGAAGGTATTCAATATACTGATGCGAGTGAAATCCCGGAAAGGACGGAAGTGGGAGACACGTTCTTCCTGGGGCGGATAATAGACATGTATGGGTATATTGCGGACCGTGGTTCCTCCCCATACTGCAAAGACCAGTGCTTCAAGCTCAAATTCATATTTAGCGGTATAGTAGAATCTCTGCACATTGATTTTATGTAATGGATAGAGCCGGTAACCCGATTGGGTATCCTGAAGCTTTACTCCGGTTTCAAGTTTAAACCAGAAGTTGGAGAACTTATTAGCAAAAGTATTCTTGCCCGGCATATTGTCCGAAGTCAGATTACGGGCACCTACCAGCAACGTATCCGGTTCTTTTTCTATTTCTTCCATGAAAATAGGAATGTCCGAAGCAAAATGCTGTCCATCGGAATCTATAGTGATGGCATATCGGTAGCCGGCTGCTTTGGCCTGTTTTAATCCGTTCTTTAAGGCAGTTCCTTTTCCTTTATTGGTAGGATGGGTGATGATATGCAGGTTCGGATAGTTTTCCAGAAGAGTAGGGGTGCTATCGGTAGAGCCGTCATTGACAACGATGATATCTTCTACATAGAAGAGTACATCTTCAATTACGGTAGTCAGCGTCTTTTCATTATTGTAGGTAGGTATAATAACTACAATACCAAGTTGCCTGGCTTTCTCATGCCATAGTTCCTCGCTACGTTCTTCCATATTTATTTGCCGATTAGTTGTGCTTTTAATTTGATGCAGATATCTTTTGAAGATGCTCCTTCAGCAAGAATCTGGAATGTATCCGTTTCGTTTTTTTTGATAGTCAATGAGAGCTTTAATTCCGGTGTTTCATTCGGATTAATAACTGAAAGAAACTTACATGATGCTATCTGCTTGTATTGCAGGGGAGCTTGCTGTATTTTTTCTATGCACTCTTTTATTATTTGCAGCATACAAACGCCCGGAACTACGGGCTGTTGTGGAAAGTGTCCGCTATAAATAGCATGTTGTGGGTTGAGCATGACTTGCACTACCCAGTCTGTCTCATTGATATGCTCAGAGTGCGTGACTTTATAGAAATTGGGAAGAAGTTCAGCCATATTAGTTTGGGTTTTCTTTTAATTTGTCCAACTGTATACTTAGTCGCAACCAGGGATGTTTGATTTTTATCTGTTCGGGATGTCCTGAGTTGAACTCCGATAGATAGAATACTGTTTTTCCGAATCCCCTGCCTGTGACTCTTTTTTCAAAGGTACTGCTTTTCTTTTTGATGCGGATATTCTTTCCACTTAAAAATAGATTCTTGAAGTCTGTTTCCAGTAATAGCAGCATTTTCTTTTTCTTCATGGGCTCTATGCAACTGTTGACGTGAAATTCATTTTCCCGAAGTGAAAAATCAAAAAGACTGAGTCCAAAGTAAGTAGATGCCAATATTCTTATTTCATTATCCGGCAATTTCCGTACAATTAATAAACCGCTGAAGTGATGCTTCATGAAGTCTAACTGCATATTGTATTTTTGCGAATATTCTTCAGCGCAAATAATAGGTGTCACATAAGATGTGGCATCTCTTGCTATTGTTTTTGAGGAACCACAGGAAGTGAATAGATACAGAATAAAGATCAGATTAGCGAATAGAAAACTTTGTTTCATCTTTCAAAGTATTAAATCTCTTGTTGTAGAATTTATATTCCGTATAATTGGTGGCTGTTTCGGAAAGACGCAATTTGTAAACCGACATATCTTTCTTATCCAGATATATTTCAATTTCCGAAATGTAGGTTTGTATGGCTTTATTGACCGGCTTAATTTTCACTATATAATAGGAATCATTTTCAAAATATTCCAGTTTGTAGTCGGAAGACATTTTTGAGAGATCGCCTATCATACAAGCAGTGAGCATATCTTGCATTTGATTCATCATTTTATTGGCGGTTAGGCTCATAACGCTCTTTTTACCGTCCGATACAATTTTAAGCCGGGAGTCGTTTATCACTATTAGGTAGTTGACGGGTTGGGCGTATTCCATACGTATTTTGCCACTCTTTTGGTAATAGAACTTTCCTTTGGAGGTTACCTTCTCATCCAGAATATCCAGGTACTTCACTTGTGTAAAGTCACTTTCAATGGACTGCATGGTTTGTGCTTCCTTTGCCAGACGGTTTTCAAAATCCTGGGTATGGATTAACTTCTTCATTGTCTGGGCATGGGTATAGGAAATGCCCAATATGATTGATAATGTTATTAGTATGGCTCTCATAATGCTTTTACAACATGCTGTCCAGACGGACAACTGTATATCCCTGTTCTTTAATTAAGTTAAGTATCTCTTTTAATAACAGGTCACTGTCCGGCATCCGATCGTGTAGAAGGATGATAGAACCGGGGCGTAACCTTTTCTGAATACGCTTCAAAACTTTCTCTTTGGAAGGTTGCAGTGTATCGAGTGTTCTGATATTCCAGCCAACAGGAGTGTATCCCAATATGCGGACAGCTTTTGCTATAGTAGGATTTGTGACTCCAAACGGTGGGCGGAATAACTTGATTTTCTGCGAAGTTACTCGTTCTAATGCAAACTGGCAAGCTTGCAAGTCTTTTTTCATCCGCGACAGGCTGTACAAGGGAAAATGATTGGTATGGGTAAAAGAATGATTACCAATCAGATGTCCTTCGTTGATGATTTGTCGGATTAACTCTTCGTTTTCCTGCACTTTATGACCGATGCAGAAAAAACAAGCCGGTATTTGTTGTTCTTTGAGTACTTGCAATACTTTGGGGGTTTGTACCGGGTCCGGTCCATCATCAAAGGTGATAGCTACAATTTTATCTTCAGTCTGTTTCTTGCAAAATACCTTGAGATAGATGTTAGAACGGATGTTGCAAGATGCGTAGACGAGAAAGATAATCAGTAATGTGATCAGGATTTCTATTATCATTGTCTTTTCCGGATTAAAATAAGTGAATGGTTAATGGAGTGATAATGATTATATATCAGAACTGTCTGTCCCGGATTTAGATTCTCTTCAAAAGTTTTAGCCACTTTCCATAAAGCAAAGGAAGATGCTGTAGGATATTCACCACATTCATTCTTAAAGGTGGTATATGTTGCTGTGGGAAACAGGCTGTTTTCTAAATCAGTATACAGGGTATCTTCTTTCAGGTTTCCATTCTTACCGGTAACAAACCAATCGATTTGTCCGGCTGTTAATCGGTTACTTTGCAAAAAGCGATGAATCTTTTCAGCTACTTCCTGTGTACTGCTCGCATGAATAAAAGTCGATATACCGGCAAGTTCTGCTAATGTGGATTCGGTGGTTTCTCGTCCCAATAGGAAGAACTGGGCACCTTCGCCTGCTTGTATGCCCCTTAGCAGTCCCAGGCGTTGTTGTATAGCGTGACTGTTAGGAGTGATCTCATCAATAGCTCCTACAAGGACATTTTCATCACCTTCCCAGATTCTCATCATACCGTCCAATAGTGCACTTTCGAAACTCAATCCCCGGTGCACATACGTCATGTTGTAAGCATGTATCTGGCGGAGTAATGCTATTTGGGCTCCGATGGTATTGAAGGTTGACTGGATAAAGGGTGTTGGGTTCAGTAGTTGTTCTTCATTCTCAATGATTGTATTCAGGAACTTCTCTGTATCTGCCAGGCATCCGAGTCCGGTTGCAGTGATGATCGCATGTACTTTTTCGGAAGGTAGGGTACTGATACATTCCAGTCCGCAGGCAACTCCCATTTTGATGATCCGGCTCATACGCCTCCGTAGTGCGGCATTTGTGATAATACTCTTGTAATCCGGTTCATTGGCGGACAAATAAGGGGATTCTCCGGAAGCAGTATCCGCGTGAATAGAAGCAATATGATTGATATAGACAGGTTGCATCATTTCTCTTTTAATGTGGAAAACAGGATCGAAGAATCATTTCCACCGAATCCAAAAGAATTCGATAGTACATTACGAATGGGTAGTCCCTCGCGGAATGAGGTTTCGGGCATCAACATGTTTTCTTCTATAGGTTCTTTGAAGTTCAGATTGGGATAGATGAAACCATGATATACGGAGAGAACAGAATAAACCGCTTCAATTCCTTCCGAAGCCCCTAATGTATGACCGATAAACGCTTTGACAGAACTGAACGGAGGAATTTTATCACCAAAAATCCGTCGGATAGCAAGTCCTTCTGAAAGATCATTACTTGGAGTTCCTGTGCCATGTACATTGATATAATCAATCTCTTCGGGAGGAATTTCACTCTTTGCTATGGCTTCTGTCATAGACCAGAATGGTCCGTTTCCTTCGGGTGAACTGCCGGTCTGATGAAAAGCTTCATTCACATTCGAATATCCGCTTAATAAGCAATAAGGCTCTTTCCGGAGTAGTTTCTCTGATTGAAGCACAATATATCCGGCTCCTTCTCCTAAGTTGAGGCCTGCACGGGATGCGTCAAAAGGACGGCAGTGTTCCTTATCCAAAATCATAAGTGAGTTGAAGCCGTTGAGGGTAAACTTGCACAAGGCGTCCGTACCTCCTACAATGGCAGCGTCCAGTTGGCCATTCCTGATCATGCGGGCTCCTAACATGATAGCATTAGCTGCTGATGAACAGGCTGTACTGATAGTGGTTACAAAGTCATTTACTTTCAGATAATCCGCTATCATTTCAGTACTTGCACCGCAGTCATGAGAGATGACTTCCCGTAATCTTCCTTTTCTATTGTCCTTTTTAAAGGCATTGTAGAAATGTTCACTCAAATCCATACCACCTACAGAAGTGGAAGATATGAGACCTACACGCAAAGTATTCAAATCTAACCGGGCGTCATCGACTGCTTCCCGGGCAGCTAACATACCTAATAAGGCTGTCCGGGAAAACGTTTTTTGTATATCTAAAGAGAGTAACCGTTTTAGTTCTTCATTGCTGTATTTTACCTCTGATACGGGTACATCCAGTTCCGTAGGGAAAAGGGTTACTTTCCCCATACCATGCTGATGTTTCCTGAGTGAAGCTATATTTTCTGCAACACCCAGACCAATACCTGAAACAACACCTAAACCGGTTACATATATCTTCATTGTTTCTGATTTTCAGAGATATAGTTAGCTAATGTACGTATTGAGTAGAAAATCTGTTTCCCTTCTGCAGGATTCTTTATTTTGATTCCATAGTTACGCTCTAAAATAAGGATAATCTCAAGTGCGTCAATAGAATCGAGTCCTAAACCACCGTCACCAAACAGAGGTTCATCAGGATTAATCTCTTCGGGTGTGACTTCTTCAAGATTCAGTTCTTCTATTAATTCTCTTTTTAGTTTTTCTATTAATTCTTCCATATCAATGTTGTACTTCTATTAGTTTAAAATCAGCTTTATACTCTTCCATTAAAAGGTTGCACCATCCGGTGATGCAAGCTTTTAAATTACCTTTCTTCATTACAATTCGTGCATATTCTTCCAGTTTATCCGCATCGAATTCTTTTTCTATGAAGAAAGTATTTTCTCCTTGTATCTTATGACGGATACATATCTCACCAGCTACAACGTTAGGCAGAGTGTATACAAATACCGTCGGACTGGCTGCATGGTCACCTTCCTGATTGATAATCATCTGATGACGAATATCCGTATTCAGTGAGGCGGCAGCATTAACCAGCAATATCCCTATTTCTTCCGGTTGAAAGTTTTTCTCCTTCAACAGATATTCAACAGCAGTATATCCCAGTTTGCAAAGGTCGTCCATTTTGTAGAATTTCATGTTACTTCCACCTGTATTTTTATATGCTTCACGGATAAACTGCGCAAAGTTTGGGGCAGATGATGAAAAAACGGTCTCTCCATTCATACTTAAACAGCTATTCTCAATGGAAACAGTTGCGGTCGTATGAACTGTCACAGATGATTGCACTCTTGAGGGCTGTTTCTGATATGCGGGAAGTGTCAATACGATAGCAGCATTACAACCTCCGAAACCGGATGCTGTTTTGATACAGTGTTTCATGGGTATTTCCTGATGGTCAGCTTGCACCAGAATAGGCATGCTGACACCGGGCTTTTCATAGCCTAATGTACCGAATAGTACGTTTTCCTTTAGTTCGTGAATACAGATAATAGATTCAATCACTCCCGATGCCCCTAAAGTATGACCGAAATAAGATTTCAAACTATGAACCGGAACGGTTTCCAATCCGGCTAAATGAATAGCTTTCGATTCCATTTCATCGTTATAGACAGTAGCCGTTCCATGTGTATTCATGAAACTAACGTCTTCGGCAAGGACTGCGGCTTCTTCCATGGCCTGCCGTATGGCGAAGTAAAGTCCGTCTCCTGTACGTGACGGGCCTGAAATATGATTGGCATCGTTGCTAATGGCTCCTCCGGACAGGATGATATCCGTATCGTTTCCTTCCGAACTCAGCAGGATAGCACCACAAGCCTCTCCTAAATTGAGTCCGTCTCTCCGGGCATCATAAGGGCGGCATCTTTCGGTACTGATGGATCTGAAAGATAGAAATCCGCTGGTAATGAAGTGGGAGAGGATATCACCTCCCGCTACTATGACTTTTTTGTATCTGCCGGATTCGATCCATCGCTTTGCTACAATCAGAGCGGATACTCCTGATATGCAGGCATTAGAAATAACTTCTACCCGGTTGCCGGCCTGAAAATATTCGCTTATTCTTCTTCCCATTTCCCATAGATGAACTCTGATATCAGGGGTGTCGGGATGATTGGCCAACAGGTCGATATTACCTTTAGTAGTGGATAGGATGAGGCCACAATCTTCATCCGCCAGATTCATTTCGGAATGGGACAGAATATCCTGAATGGCAAGTATGAATAGTTGTTCCAGACGTGTGTACGTACCCAAATTCTTTGCTCTTTCCCATTGTTCCGGTTGAATCGTGGCAGCTAGTATAGAGGTATCAGATATGATTCCTGCTTCATGCCTGGTGATTCCGCTTCGATATTTCCGGATTGCTTTTATATTCTCCCGGGTATTTGCTCCTAAGGAACTGATCAGAGTATCAGCTGTGATATATACAGTTATAGGATGTTCCATTTCTTTTTCCACTCCTGATAAAAAGCCGGAGTTGCTAACTCCAGCTCCCTGTTAGTATTTAGAAAAACCTGAGTTGTACTTCCGGTGGCAACGATATTGTTGTCTGTAGCCCGGTATAGTACATATTCGAATTTAATCTTGGCAGCTTCACAAGAAATGTATCGGGTTTCAATGATAACTTCTTCACCGAAGGATAAGGATTGCTTAAATTGGCAGTTTAATTCAACGATGGGTACCATATATCCTTCACTGTAGATATCCATATATCCTAAACCATAATGCTTCCCGAAAGACTCCCTTCCATCTTCAAAATAGCGTACATATTCACCATGCCATACGATTTGCATGGAGTCTATTTCACTGAAACGTACCTTTATTGTGGTGCGGTCAATGAGTGCAGGTGTATGCAGATTCGTTTTTTGCCTCATTTCTTATCTAAAAATATTTTCATCCGGCATTCTGCAATCACTCCTTCCGTAGTGCTTACACAAGCAGATACCAAAGTAATGTCGAATACTTCCTGAATAACCGTAATTTCAGTGGATAATTCCTGTCCTGTCTCCGGCAAACGGTGAAGGGTTAATTTATCTACCGAACCGATAAAGCCTAAGGGTACCGGTTCATTTTTCTGTAAATAGATATATCCGATCCGTGCCGCCGCAGATTGGGCTATGTGTTCGATGATACCTGCTTCCTGCAATTTGCCTTCCTGGCAGAAGATATTATCGTCAGTGACTGTGAGACCTGAATAGGAGCAATTATCTTCAATGCCACAGAATGAGTCTACCATAACGATTGGCGGTCGTTGTGGTATCAGGTTCAGGATTCCTTCACCGGATATGATAGGAGTTCTTTTCATTTCAGCTTACATTTTACAATACTGTGTCCCAATCCCAGGTTGTCATATATTTCCTCTATTTCCAACCCTGATTCTTGAATGCACCGTGCCATATCGTCGGAGTGATACATTTTGCTGTTACCATTTGCCATAGCAGTAAAGTATATACTGATCTGTGTCAGGCAGTAGGCAGCAGTTTCGAACTTCTGTCGGTCCCAGAATGTTTCCATAATGTAGAGTCGCCCTTCTGCAGACATGGACTGAGCAGCCCGTGAGAGTATACTAATAACTTCTTTCTCGGAAAAACAATCCAGAAACTGACTCATCCAGATCGCATCAAAACCTTTCGGGAAAGGTACATTTTCATTGAGAAGATTTACACCATGTCCATGAATACGCTCGTGGCCGGCCATTTTTTCCGTCTTTTGCTTCATCATTTCCAGTTGTTGGGGTAAATCCATAATGGTAACTTCTACTTTCTCGTTGTATTGCACACATTTGGTAGCCCATCTACCTGTATTGCCTCCTACATCGAGCAGAGTCCGGGGAGAGTGGCTGAATACGATTTCGAGTGCCTGGTCGAAAGAATTGTCCGAATAAAAATGGTCGAAGCCGAACCAGCTTTTCTGTGCCTGCCCGGGTAAGTCGGATAATCCTTCGTAAATAGTAGGCCAGTTTCCCAGTTCTTTCAAACCTTCGGGGCGGCCATTTAGCAAAGCTTCTTCCAGGTGAAACAGACCTTTGTAATTGACGTCCTGATTAAAATTCATGTTCACTTGTGCCATCTCATCGTTCAACAGGAACCATCCGGCCTTTGCCAGTATATATTGATCGTCTTTTACCAATACAGTACCTATGGTGAGGGAGGCTTCCAGTAGAACTTGTGCTGCATATCTGGATAATTCGGTTTTCTGGCTGATCTGTTCCAGTGACAGACCTTCCCGATTATCGGATAGCAGGCGGAAAATACCGAATTTCAGCATCAAGCGTGAGACCTGAAATACGACGGGGCCAAAAGCGATTTCCTGGGCCAATCGCTGTGCTTGCACAGCGGTGAATCGCTCTTTGGCATATCTCTTTTGTAATGAAGGGAATAGTTTCATTCTGTTGATTTTTGTTTATTCAGACGGCTTCCAGAAAGAATAATAGTTAAACCATTGTTCGGGATATTGGCCGATTATTTTTTCCAGAGCATTCACATATTGTTCCAATAATAATTGTTCTGCTCTTTTCTCTTTCGAACCGGACACTTGCTCAGCAAGTATAAAATGGAAATGATAGGTTTGTTTAGCCTCCCGCATGGCAAAATAAAAGACTACCGGAACTTTCATCCGCGATGCCAATAGGAAAGGACCGATTGGAAAATGTGCTTCGTGTCCCATGAACTTGCAAGTCAGCAGTTTATCTGCATTCAGATAACGGTCTCCTTGAAAACAGACATATTCCTTATGATCCAGTGCCTCTGTAATTTTAAATATATGTGCCAGATTATCTTCGTTGACCGGTATAATCTTGTAAGGTTGCTGCTGCCCGTTCTTTTTCAGTATTTCTTTAATCTTTTGATGTTCGGCATCGTACATCACCACATTCATTTTCTTGCTGTAGTCATTGAAAAAAGGAGTTCCGATTTCCCAATTGCCAACATGTGCACCGATCATGATTACTCCCTGATCTCCATCCAATACATTTAGAAACTCCTGATAGTGGTTGAACTTGAAATGATACTTGTCGATCATTCCATTTCCAATGGCTACCTTGTCTATAAGTATCTGTCCCAAACGATAATAGTTGTTCAGCAATAGTCCCACCGACTGTATGTGGTTCCGTTTTAAAATACGACGGGCATATTGCCAGATACTCTTTGTTGCTTTCGGAGCGAACGGAATAAAATAAAGAACAATCAGAGACAGAAAACCATAAGCGGCTTTTACACCACAATACCTGATCAGGTAAATAAAAAACAGGTATCCGGATACACCGCCACGGGTTTTACCTTTCCACATCTTGTTTATTCGTTTTTGTTTTCGGCCATACGTGTGATGACGAGATTATAGAAGTCCTGGAACGTTTTGATTCCGACAAAATCTTGTCCGGTTACATTAAAACCGAAGTTCTTTTCAATCAACACTACCATATCTACCAAGTCCAGACTGTCTAACTCAAGGGTTTGCATGAGCGGAGCATCAGGCTGGATAAGATCGATATCTACTTCAAATTCCTCGGATAAGGTTTCTCTTATCTTTTCAATGATTTCTTCGTGGGTCATACTTATATTACTTTACTTTTTTAATAATTAATGTAGAATTGGTTCCTCCGAATCCGAATGAGTTTGAGAGGAATGTATCAAATTCCATATTTACTCGTTGGGCAGGGATATTAAGTTGGGCAGATGCTTCATCCGGCTCTTCGAAATTCAGATTGGGAGCAATGAAGTTATTTTGCATCATTAGAGTAGAATAGATTACTTCACTGGCACCTGCCATCCACATTTCGTGACCGGTCATAGACTTGGTGGACGTCACGTATGGGCGATGTCCTTCAAATACCTCTGCTATGGCTTTTGCTTCATTCAAATCACCTATTGGTGTAGAAGTGGCGTGCGCATTGATGTATTTAATTTCATCCAATGCGATTCCGGCATTCCGGATGGCCATTTCCAATGAACGCTTTGGCCCGTCTATATTAGGAACAGATATGTGATCTCCGTTGGATGAAAAACCGTAGCCGATAATTTCTGCCAGTATGGGGGCTCCTCGCTTAACAGCCGATTCATAACTTTCCAGTACCAGGCTGGCGCCTCCTCCGCTGGGTACAAGCCCGTCCCTGCTTTTATCAAAAGGTCTGGATGCTTTCTGGGGTTCAGTTTCCCGATTGGAAAATGCACTTAACCCGTCGAAACTACCCACTGAGAATGGATTTACTTCCTGTGCGCCACCACAAAGAATGCAGTCCTGCAATCCCGATTTGATAAGCAGATATCCCATGCCAATGGCGTGGGAACCGCTTGCACAAGCACCGGAGATTGTGAAGTTTACTCCTCTGAGTTTAAAGATGACTGACAGGTTCATCGACACAGTTGAATTCATCGACTGGAAGATAGAACCGGAACCTACCAGAACGGTATTCTTCTTTTCCCGGATAATATCCACAGCATTAATAATCGGTGCAGTGCTACTATCATTTCCATAGAGCACCCCTACTTCGTTCGCTTCCAGGAATGCTTCATCGATACCTGCATTTTTGAAGGCTTCCACACTTGCCAGATAGGCATATTCTCCTTGTTCAGGCAGGCAGAGACGTTTTCGTCTGTCCAGCATCTTTTTGAGATCAGGACGCTCCAATAAGCCGGTCAGTGCGGACAGATATCCCATCTCTTTCCGTTGAGGATCAATGCCGATGCCTGATTTACCGTTATATAATGAGTCTGTTACTTCGCTCAGATTCTTGCCGATGCATGAGTAAATCCCCATTCCTGTAATGACAACTCTTCTCATGTATGCAGTCCTCCATTGATTGAAATAACCTCACCTGTAATATAAGAGGCATTGGGAGAGACTAAAAAACTTACGAGATCAGCTACTTCTTCCGGTTCGCCGAAGCGTCCGGCAGGGATATGTTTTTTCCATTCGTTCTCGTTGATATCTTCGGTCATTTCCGTGCGGATGAATCCGGGCGCTACCGCATTGACGGTCACGTGCTTCTTTGCCACTTCCTGAGCTAATGCCTTGGTAGCAGCAATGACACCTCCTTTGGCGGCAGAATAATTGGTCTGCCCGGGCATGCCTTTGATCCCCGATAATGAGACGATGTTGACAATACGTCCGAAGCGTTTGACAAGCATGTTCTTAAGCAATGCCTGGGTGACATAAAAGAAGCCGTTCAGACTGGTGTTCAGTACCCCGCTCCATTCTGTTTCGGTCATCCAAAGCATCAGATTATCTTTGCGGATGCCTGCATTATTTATCAGCACCTCGATATATTCATCCGGATGTTGTTCGCTCCAGTTATTTAAAGCTTCGGATACTGCCTTTGGATCAGTAACATCGAACTTCAATAGTTCTCCGTTGCCTCCTTTTTCACGAACTAATTGCAGTGTGTTTGCCGCTTCCTTATCGTTGCTTTGATAATTTATCAGCACGGTATATCCCATTGCTGCCAACTTGATGCTGACAGAACGTCCTATGCCCCGGCTTCCGCCTGTTATTAATGCGTATTTCATTTATAAATTGAATTTCTTATTTTTCAAGTATTCACTCATAGCCTCTATTTCCTTGTACTTGGGAGTATCCTGGGTAAATACAGGGAAAAATGCCCGGATCTCATTGTATACACAACGCGATTCCGTACTGAGCTTTTCCTGTATCTTTAAGTAATCTACAGCCTGTACGATACCCATAAACAGGATGCTCATAACCTGGAAAGAATTCTCTATGACTGTTTTGGCTATTAATGCAGAATTAGTTCCCATGCTTACAATGTCCTGATTATCATTGTTGTTTGGGATACTGTGTATATACATGGGATTAGATAACGTCTGGCACTCAGCTGTTGTGGAAGTAGCTGTAAATTGTGAGGCTTGTAACCCATAATTCAATCCTAATACTCCCAAATTGACAAATGGAGGAAGTATTCCGTTGATGCGATCATGGAACAGATAGTTCAATTGGCGTTCACTTAGCATTGTCAGTTTCGTTATGGCTATTTTCAGTTTATCCATCTCAAAAGAGACGTAATCACCATGAAAGTTTCCGCCATGATATACATTTTGGGTTTCCGGATCAACAATCGGATTGTCGCAAGCTGAGTTGATTTCGTTTATCAATACTTCTTCTGTATTTATAAGGGTGTCATAAACCGGTCCCAATATTTGTGGAGTACATCTTAACGAGTAATAAGGCTGTACTTTATGTTCAAAAATCTTTTCTTCATGTTTCTGTCCGTACAGTTCATTCTCTCTCTTGAGAGTACATTTACTGTCGGACATCCAGACTCTCATCATTTCAGCTATCTTTTGCTGCCCTTTATGAAGTTTGGCATCATTTAGCGGCTGAGAAACAAAATCATCATACGATGCGGCAATTTCATTCATCATTACCGAGGCGCATACGGACCAGTTGAGCAATTGGCGGGCATAAATCAAGTTAACAATGCCAATGCCTGTCATAACAGAAGTGCCGTTTGTTACTGAAAGCCCTTCACGGATATGTATGGAGAAAGGTTTGAGATGATTCTTCTCAAGTACTTGGGCAGTGGGTTGTAGCTGCCCTTGATAGAACACTTCTCCTTCACCGATCAGTGTCAACGCTATATGCGCCAATTGCACTAAATCGCCACTGGCACCTACACTGCCATGCTCCGGTATATACGGAAAAATATCCAGGTTAATGAACTTGACGAGTAGTTCGACCAGCTCTGTATGTATACCTGATTTCCCTTGAAGAAAGGTGAATAATCTGGCAATCATTGCTGCTTTTACATAAAGAGGAGGCAATGGTTTTCCCGCTCCGGTAGAGTGGCTCCTGATGATGTTGTATTGTAATTCCGTTAATGATTTATCTTCAATCCTATATTGAGCCATAGGACCGAACCCTGTGTTAATTCCGTAAATAATTTTATCACTGGAGAATTCCTTCAAGAAACGAAAACTCTTATCTACTTCTTGAATACATTCATCGGAAATAATTACTTTTTCATCATCAAACAGTAGCTTCTGGAGCGTTCCCAAATTTATATATTTGCCGACTATCATAGTATACTTCATTGATATAGACTGCAAAAATAGCTATTTTATATCAATAATAGATGTCTATGCAAAATAAAACTTTTTTCTGCAAGGTGGTTTTTGACGGACCTGAATATATTGTAAATAATGTTATTCAGTAACAGCTTCCAACAATTTTATCTCATGACTGGTATCATTCGTATTACAGCTTCCATTGAATTTAGCCTGTGATTCTATTTCCAATTTGGTGGTATAGATATTGCCCTGCATCACACAGTTGGCTTTCAGGGTGAGTTCTTCCTTCACGTATGCATCACCGATGATAGTTCCGTGAAGGCAAGCGTGTGTACAAGACAGGTTGCCGTGTATTTTTCCTTCCGGACCGATGACTATTTTTCCGGTACACCGGATATTTCCTTCTACAGTTCCGTCGATACGCATATCTCCATCGATGGAACAATCACCTTTAATTAAACTTTGACTGGAAAGCGTGGTTAATTTATTGCTTACCTTGTCATCTATTCCTTTTTTTGAGTTAAACATGTTAGTATGCTTTTATGGTTTCATATATTCGGAAATATTGTTTCTCACTCCTTCAGTGGGATAGTAATACTTTTGACGTAAGAGTCCGTTGGAATAATCTGCACAACCGAGCCTGTTAATAAGAATAAGGTATTTCCTACTTTTCCGATCGGCTTGCCGGATATATCTTCATTATCGTTATAGCGCACTGTTATGTCATCCTGCATTTTTGCGGCCCGATATGTGTATATTCCATAAAAGAAAGAGAATAGAAAAATGTAAATGATGACAAGGGCTAAGTAAGTGATCCTCATTACCGGTTTATACCAGCTCTTCTCCGACATGCCGAACGTACTTTTCTTATAGGAAGCTGGAAAACGTTTTATCCAGATACGGTCTGTGATGAAAGCGATAATCGGGATGATCGGTGATAATATCATAAACCAGATGATGGTCGGGTCTTCAAAAGGAGAGATCAGAAAGTCAAAAACTGAGGCGTATTGAAAGATATTGATACCGAAATGCTTGAACTTAAAGTAGTTGAATAACATTCCGATACACACCATGACGAGATAGCACAACGGCAGAATGCGCGGAAGTTCTGTGACTACCTGCTCGTATCTGCTTTTTACCGTCCTCTCTGCCATATTTCTTATCCTTCTACGCGGGTTACTTGTTTTATGTTTTGTATCTGTTTCAGATTATTGCAGATGGTTTTTACATCATCCACATCATGCACGTACAATTGGATGTTTCCTTCAAAAATACCGTCTGTTGTTTCGATGGACAACTTACGGATATTTACATTCAGCTGACGTGAAATAACCTGCGTTACTTCGTTCAGCAATCCCATGGCATCTATACCTTTTATATATATATTCACCAGGAAGGAGAGTTCCTTATGGGTATCCCACTCTGTAGCCAGAATACGGTTTCCGTAACTGCTCTTCAAACGTGCGGCAACGGGACACTGGCGTTTGTGGATAATGATACGGTCGTTTTCGTCCATATATCCCAGTACATCGTCACCCGGAATGGGGTGGCAACATTCTGCCATGATATAATTCTTCTGGATATTCTCTTCCGTCAGTTTCAGGATTTGCTTCGTATTGATTTTCTCCTTTTCTTGCAGTGGTTTTTCTTCAATCGGTTCTTTGTTGTCCTTGTTACCGCCGAACGAGAAGGTGAGAAACTTCTTCCAGTTGGTTCCTTGTTTCTCTTTCAGGGCATTTTTATCCAGGTCGCCCAATACGATCTTTTTATTGCCGATGGCTATCAGAAACTCGTCCCGGTTTTTCATATTATGGGCTTTCACCAACTTGTCTATCAACAAGTCGTCCAATCGCAGTTCTTCTTTTTTGAAGAATTCGTTCAGAAGGGTTTCGCCTTCTTTCTGGCTGTTCCTTTGCTCTTTGCGCAGGATGGCGGCTATCTTGGCACGGGCACGGGCAGTAGTGGCAAATACTTCCCATTCCGGTTGTACGCGTTGTGATTTGGAAGTCAGAACTTCCACCTGGTCACCACTTTGAAGCTTGTGGCTCAGAGGGACAAGCTTATGGTTTACTTTTGCGCCGATACAGTGGCTACCGATGTCAGTGTGCAGGGAGAATGCAAAATCCAGTGCTGTAGAGTTCTGCGGCATAGTCTTGATTTCGCCTTTGGGGGTAAACACAAATATTTCCGATGCAAACAAGTTCAGCTTGATGGTATCGAGGAAGTCAATGGCATCCGGTTGCGGGTCATCAAGTATTTCTTTGATGGTGCGCAGCCATTTATCCAATTCACCTTCATCTTCGCTGCCTCCGCCATCTTTATATTTCCAGTGGGCGGCGAAACCTTGTTCGGCTACGTCATTCATCCGTTCACTGCGGATTTGTACTTCAATCCATTGCCCGTTGTTTCCCATAAGGGTGACGTGCAAGGCCTGGTAACCATTGGCTTTGGGATGACTTACCCAGTCGCGCAGACGGTCGGGGTGGGGTTTGTATATTTTAGAGATGGAGACATAGATATCAAAACAATCGTTCAGTTCTTCGTCCGCATTTCGTGGTTCAAAGATAATACGTACGGCAAGTAAGTCATAGATTTCTTCGAACGGTACATGCTTGGTCTGCATCTTGTTCCAGATGGAATAGATGGATTTAACACGCGCGAGAATACGGAATTTCAGCCCCATTTTGTCCAGCTGGGCACGTATCGGAGTAGTGAAATCATTGAATACTTTATCACGTTCGGTTGCTGTGGCTGCCAGCTTTTCTTCGATTTCCTGATACTCTTCGGGATGTTCGTACTTGAAACTCAGATTCTCCAGTTCTGTCTTTATCTTGTACAGTCCCAGGCGATTGGCGAGGGGAGCATAGATATACAATGTCTCGCCTGCAATTTTGAATTGCTTGTTGGGAAGCATCGAACCTAACGTGCGCATATTGTGCAGCCGGTCGGCTATCTTGATCAGAATTACGCGTATATCATCGGACATCGTCAGCAGCAACTTCTTGAAGTTCTCTGCCTGTGCCGAAGCGCGGTCACCGAAAATACCACCGGATATTTTGGTCAGTCCGTCTACAATCTGGGCGATCTTCGGGCCGAATATGTTTTCTATGTCTTCTACGGTATAATCCGTATCTTCTACCACATCGTGCAGCAAGGCAGCACAAATGGATGTAGAACCAAGACCTATTTCGTTGCATACAATTTGTGCCACAGCGAGGGGGTGCATAATGTAAGGTTCGCCCGAACGGCGTTTGATGCCCTTATGCGCCTGATTGGCAAAGTTGAATGCCTTTGTTATGATCTCAATACGCTTGCGGTGTTTGGTTGCCAAGTAGTCGTTTAACAGTTGCTGGAAAGCCTGTTCAATCATTTCTTCTTCGACTTTTTCTTTATCTTTCTGGCCCACATTCTCTTCCATATCCTGTTCTCCTTTCTTCAGTTGCTGCAAAAATAAGCAATTTTCAACATCACACAAGTATTTGTGCCTTTATTTATATATCTTCAATTGCTTTCCGGCAGAAATGTTGGTATTGCGCAATCCATTCCAACTCTGAAGTTGCTTGACGGTGACGCCATAACGACCTGCAATACCACCCAGTGTTTCGCCACTCCGTATCTTGTGGTAAGTCAGCTTCCCGTTGCCGGTTGTAGCGCGTCTTGCTGTAGAGCGGGTTTCGGGGATGGCTACAGTACGGCGGTTTTTGAATAATTCATTAGAACGGTGGGCGTAGATGGTGTCCTGGCTGTCGATAAATGTACTGATGTAATTCATTGGCAGGCGGAGGGTTTGTGCCTTGCTTTCACCGGGAATTATATTCTTTTTATATTGGGGATTAAGACTTTTGATCTCTTCCATACTCACGCTACAGATATCGGCAAGCTGTTCGAAATGTAAGTTTTTTGTTACCTGTACTGTATCTGTTGCATCGGGAATGTTGGTTTCCATGGGGCAGATGTTGTGCTTGCAGTAGTAGGTCATCACATAGTTGGCGGCGATAAACGCGGGTACATATCCACGGGTTTCTTTCGGCAGGAAGTTATAGATTTCCCAATAATCCGTTTTCCCTCCGGCACGGCGGATGGCCTTGTTGATGGTGCCCGGACCGCAATTGTAGGCGGCAATCACCAGATTCCAGTCTTGGTAAATGGCATACAGATCCTTCAGATAACGGGCGGCAGCCCAGGTGGCCTTGATTGGATCGCAGCGTTCGTCAACGAGACTGTTGCTTTCCAGACCATACATTTTTCCGGTAGCCAGCATGAACTGCCACAGTCCGCAAGCGCCTGCGCGTGAACGGGCGGAAGGGTTGAGAGCGGATTCGATAATGGGCAAGTATCTGAGTTCGAGCGGCAGTCCGTAGGTGTCGAGCGCTTCCTCAAAGATAGGCATGTAGAAATTGCAGGCGCTCAGCATGAACGATACGTTATTGCGTAAGCGTCCTGTGTACATATCTATGAATTTGCGTACAATTTCATTGTATGGCATTTCCATCACGGCAGGAATACGGCTGAGACGGTCGATGTAGACGGAGTCACTGAAAAACGGATTCTCAGTGGAAGTACTGCAATCTTTGCCTAAATCAATATAATTCTTTGCTTTCCAGTCGTTGAGCAGGCTGTCCAGCGGATAGGTCATACTTGGAGGAAGTTCGATGCTTTCCTTTCTTTCCGTTCCGTTGTCGCGGATAAGTACATCCACGCTTTCTTGCGCTTGTACCTGGAAGGTGAAGAGTGACAGACAAAACAGGAACGGAGTGGCGATAAGCTTCTTCATATTTACAGATTTATTCTTCATGTGTGATTATTCTTTGGTATGGCTTTATTCTCATTTAAAAACGGAAACTGCATTGCAGTCCGACGGATTTATTGGAGGTACCGCTGCTATATGGGTTGTTGATAACAGCCGGTTCTATTCTCATACTAAGGTCGGGCGTTATGTCGAAATTAGATAATTCCGCATCTACATACGCATCGATGACTGATATCAGATAAACACCGATAAAAGCGAAGATACTCAGGTCGCGATATCGGCGGTATGTATCCTTTCGTTTTCGGAGCGTTTCTACTATTTGTGTCTGGGAAACCCGGTCGATGTATCCCGGGGGGAGCAGATCAGTGATACTGCTGGCATCCCAGTTGCCTTTGGAGGCGTCCTTGTACGCTTGCATGTAGTCTTTGTACATTTTCCCGTTCCAAGTCAGTGCATATGCACATCCGGCAAAGCCACCATATATAATAGGTAGTTTCCAGTATTTCCGGTTGTATATTTGTCCACCACCCGGAATTACCAGGGCGAGCCATGTCGCTTTGGTCGGATTGGGAATAAAAACTTTTTTATTGAGTTCCTTATTCAGACTGTCCGCAGGCGTATCGGGCACTTGCGGGGTGGGGGCGGAGGTCATCTCCAACAAACGCTTTTTGTTTTCGGCAGCAATACTGTCGGCTACTGCGAGGCTATCAGCGGTTGAAACCCGTTGCAGAATAGGATCGCTTAGTGCATCCAGGCTATCCGGTACAATTTGCGGTATCTTCCGCAATGTGTCCGCAAGCTCTTTTTGCTGTCGTTTGGCAGCGGCACGCGGACGGTCCTGCCCATACATAGCAATCCCTGCCGTCTGCACGAGGCAAAGCAGCAGGGCGATACACCATTGATATGTTTTAGTTCCTTTCGTCATTTATTTTTTTAGAGTATCGAGTATGCCGATAATACGTTCTAAATCCTCTTCGTTATTGAACGGGATACTGATTTTACCTTTTCCTTTCTCCGAACAGGTCAGCTGCACTTTGGTACTGAAGAAACCGGATAGCTGTTGTTTCAGCATATTAAATTCTTCGGGCAACTTGGCTCGTTTGGGAGCTATTTTGCGTCCGCCGCTTTTCACGGTTTCGCCTTCGCTCAGAGATTTTACTAATTCTTCCACCTTGCGTACGGAGTATCCGTGCTCGATGATTTCTTCGAATACCTTCACTTGCAGCTTCGGATCAGCCAGAGTGACGAGTGCACGGGCATGCCCCATGTCAATCTGCTTGTTTTGTATGGCCATCTGAATAGGTGCAGGCAGCTTCAACAGGCGCAGGTAGTTCGCGATGGTAGTGCGCTTTTTACCTACACGTTCGCTGAGACGTTCCTGTGTCAGGCCGTATTGTTCCAACAGGTGCTGGTAGGCAAGAGCGATTTCCACAGAATTCAGGTCTTCGCGCTGTATGTTCTCGATAAGCGCCATTTCCATGACGTTTTCGTCGTCGGCGGTGCGGATATAGGCGGGGATGCTTGTCAGTCCGGCAAGTTGCGAGGCGCGGAAGCGGCGTTCTCCGGCAATGATCTGATATTCATCGTCCGAGAGTTTACGCAAGGTGATGGGCTGAATGATACCTATTTCAGAGATTGAGTCGGCAAGTTCCTGAAGCGCCGTTTCGTCAAATTCATGACGTGGCTGATTCGGGTTGACGACAATCTTCGACAACTCTATTTCGTTGATGGAAGAAGAGCCTTCGGTCTGCACTTCGTCCATTGAAAGCAGAGCGTCGAGCCCGCGTCCTAATGCATTTCTTTTTTGTGCCATGGTTCTTCGTTTTTAAGTTAATTGTTGCGACTAATCAGTTCTTTGGCAAGTGCCATGTGGTTTTTGGCTCCTGTGGAGTCTGCGTCATACAAGATGGTAGGCAGACCATAACTGGGGGCCTCGCTCAGTTTGACGTTGCGTTGCACCACGGTTTCGAACACCAGTTCCTGGAAGTGGCGTTTCACTTCATCGTAAATCTGGTTGGCCTGGCGCAGGCGTGAGTCGTACATGGTCAGCAGGAAACCTTCGATTTCGAGTGCCGGGTTCAGTTTCGACTTGATGATTTTGATTGTATTCAGCAATTTACTGATGCCTTCCAATGCAAAGTATTCCGCTTGTACGGGGATAATCACAGAGTCGGCTGCGGTCAGTGCGTTGATGGTAATCAGTCCCAGTGAGGGCGAGCAGTCTATCAAGATATAATCAAACTCTTCCTTCAGCGGGGCAAGTACTTCTTTCAATATCTTTTCCCTGTTTTTCAGATTGAGCATCTCTATCTCGGCGCCCACCAAGTTTATGTGTGAGGATATCACTTTCAGTGTATCAATCTCGGTGTCATGAATCGCTTCGCGGACATCAGCCCGGTCGATAATGCATTCGTAAATAGTGCATTCCGACTGCTTGATGTCGACACCCAAACCGGAAGAGGCGTTTGCCTGCGGGTCTGCGTCCACAACGAGCACTTTCTTTTCCAGGGTGGCGAGTGAGGCTGCGAGGTTAATCGTAGTCGTTGTTTTTCCTACACCACCTTTTTGATTTGCCAAAGCAATAATTTTTCCCATAATCTTAGTGTTTATTGGCAGCGAAATAAGTGATAATTCCGTATTGCGCCTACTAAAAAAGAGAAAGATTGCAAAATCTGTTGATAAGTCGCCTTTTTTGTTAATAACTCAAAGCCGTTTTATTTCATTTCGACCTGTTCCGGCACTTTTCGTTCTCTTGTTCAGCTTGCAAATATACGTAATTATCTTGAAATGAAATATCTTTTTTGTCTCGCTTGCAGAAGATTAAGATTTGTTTTAAGTGCCTGTCCGCATTTGGGACGTGGTTTGTGCGAATAATCATGCGTTCTGCACTTTCATCTCTTTCAGCGGCTTTAGGCCGTTGTGTGTAAGGCGTTTAGACTGAAATCTCCGGTCGGGGACGGCTTTCAGTGCTTTCAGCCTGTTACCGTATCAATATCCTTTGTTTCGTCTTCCGGCTTATTTGGGGTCTGTACCCGTTCGCGCTCCAGCGTTTCGGGACGTAGCATTTCGTGGGGGAAGTATTTGCTTAGTGGGTAACGGAAGAAATCCATGTTCTGGCGTAGCCTTCCTGTTAACATGCGATCTGGTTTGAAGTAGATGCGTGAAACCCGCACCTTACCCGGCATCACGTCGTCGGGATGTTCGAATCCCTCGCTTGTTATGGCGAGGTTGAAGGAGCCAAGTCCTCTGATAGTGACGGACTCTCCCTCGCTGAGTGCTTCTTCGATGTATTTGGGTAGGTCCACCAGTACGCTTTGCACGTCGCCCTCACCCATGCCTTTGCGACGGGCCATGCGTTGCGCCAACTTTTCGGTAGTTACTCCGCCGCGCGGTTGCAGGGTACGTTGCACAGCGTAGTACAGTTGCTTCATTCCTTCCTTGGAGCGGAAGAGTTTCTTTCTTACTAAATAAATCATTCCCATATCTTTGTTCTTGTTGATTGATGTTGCTGATGAGGCCTATGCTTCTCAATGTCAGCAGTATAGTATCCTAATGCTTGGAACTCATATCCCTATGGACTGTAGCTCCCTTTGCTTTGTTGCTCAAGATGGCATCTTGTGTAGTATGAGATGCTATCTTGAACAACACAAGATGCCATCTTGAGCGGCAAAGGTAATCATGCTTCAGTAGATATGCAAGCTTTTTGCAGGGGAAAGGTAAGGAATGTGTCCGTGATGGAGAAGGGGATGCTTCGTGGTGGGGACGTTAAATAACCGAAACTTCTCCTCCTTTTGCTGCTTAAAGCGGGAAACTCCTCTTGAAAATGTGATTGAACGGAGAGAACTCCTCCTGATTTTGTGAATGGACAAGGGCCGTCGCTGGCTGTCCACACTTCCATGTCCGCTTATCGGGAGGAGGAATGGATGGTGAACCTGCCTCTTTTGGTTGTGTTGTATATAGAATAAAAAAGCGAGTTCTTTATTTTGTATACGAAACAAAAATCCTATATTTGTGTTGCGTATACAAAACAAGTGAAGAAGATGGATCAAGAACTGATAAAGCAGATTATAGGTGAAAATCAAGAGTTTGTTCAGAATGTGAAGTTGCTGCAACGTCCTTTCAAGTTTGAAGACAACGGGAACTATGTCTTTTTAGGCATTCGCCGTGCCGGAAAGTCTTATTTGATGTTTCAACGGATTCATGAGTTGATGGAAAGAGGAACTGCTATAGAAGAAATCCTCTATCTTAATTTTGAAGACGAACGTTTCATAGGACTGAAGTCGGAAGATTTGGATGACATAAAGCGGGTGTATGAAGAAACATTTTCTTTTCGTCCAATTTTCTTTCTGGATGAGATACAGATTGTGCCAGGCTGGGAAAAATTTGTTCGTCGACTGGCAGATAAGAACTATCGGGTATTTGTTACGGGAAGCAATGCTAAAATGCTGAGTTCTGAGATTGCTACGACTTTGGGCGGGCGTTTCCTGATACAGAATGTATATCCATTCTCTTTTAAGGAGTTTTTGAATTTCGAAGGACTTGAATTGAAGCCGAATTGGCTTTATACACCGGGTATTAGAAATGGGGTGGTGCGTAGTTTTGATACTTATTTCTATTATGGCGGTTTTCCGGAACTGCTTTCTTTTGAAGACAAGCGTTCGTGGTTGAGCGGATTGTATCAGAAGATATTTTTCGGCGATTTAGTTGCCCGTTATTCTTTGCGTAATTCGGATTCAATGCGGTTATTGGTGAAAAAAATGGCGGAGAATGTGATGCAACCTTCTTCCTATAATCGTTTGAAGAATATAGTTTCTTCAGCGGGAGAGAGTGTGGGGGTGCGTACCATTATTGATTATGTGGGCTATCTGCAAGAGACTTGGCTTATATTCAGTTTGGAAAACTATGCTGCGAGGTTCGCGGAGCGTGAGAGTAACCGTAAATATTACTTTATGGATAATGGAATCTTGAATCTGTTTATTTTCCGGCCGGAAACTTTATTGTTGGAGAATCTTGTTGCGATAACCTTGCATCGTCAATTTGGAGAAAAGGTTTATTTCTACAATCAGAATATAGAAGTTGACTTCTATATGCCGGAAGAAAGTTGGCTGATTCAGGCTTCATATAATATCTCGGATGTGCAGACTTTTGAACGTGAAGTCAATGGGCTTGTGAAAGCGGCTAAATTCCTGAATGCGGAAAGACTTCAGATTGTGACTCGTAATGATGAACGGGTGGTAGAAAAGGATGGGCTTTCAATAGAGGTGTTGCCTGTCTGGAAATGGCTTATTCAGATTGGTAAAAGCCGGAGCGGTAACACATTTTAAGTACCGGAGTTTGCGTTTTCCGGGAACTAATGAACTGGTCTCTAATGGTGTGCATCACGGCACATTCCGTCATGGACAGGGGGATGCCACACTTTCGTTTTTATTTCATTTTGACCTGTTCCGGCACTTTTCGTTCTCTTGTTCACTCTTATTGTTCCATGTATTCTCATACATGAGTTCTACCTTGATTCCTCCAACAGGTATGCTTCAGTAGATATGCAAGCTTTTTATGGGGAAAGTACGGTGGAGCTACGGTGAATGTACAAAGGGAGTTTATCTGAAATCTAATCTGTCATGAATAATGCAGGCTATAATGGTCATGAACAAGAGGTAGCTGTTCCCTTCAACGGAGGTGGTGAGGGCATTGGAAAAGATTGTAGCGTTGGGGAAGGAGATAAAGTGAGAGTTATTATATTTATATTTGTGGAATTATGGTTTATGTAAGTGATCTCCGGAATAGAGCGGGACTACGTATCTTTTCTCTTAAAAAATACCAATGAGCGGAAAAACATCTACTTTCTCTTTTTTCTGGTACTTCTTTTGCTTTCTGCATTAGAAGGTTTGATATATGGACAAAGATATAAGCCAAGATTTTAGAACAGTTTGCTCCACTTTTTTCAAGTAATTTTGCTGCGTTTTAATATTTTTGCTTATTTTTGTCACCATTCTGATTGCTGAAGTGTCAGTATGATATTGGAATAATCTTTTTTAATAAAAAGCGTTTGAAATATTATCCCACCATGAAATCTCGACAATTTCACGCACTTGGGATAATAAACAAGAACGCTCACGTCTTTGTTATATGCCATTCTTTCAGGAATGTACTATACTCATAGGCGTGGGCTATTGTTTATTACTAAGTGCAGGGCAGTCGAGAGCCTCATGGTGGTAATATTCAATAAGTCCCACGCTTTTATGTATAATGTAATGCCGAACGGGGGACAGGGGGGCATGAAAGAAATACTTATGAGAACATTTTCAAAAAATCAAATGAGAGTATTATTGCTTTTTGTATCGGTTGTTTGTGCTGTGTCTGCCGGCGCTCAAAACGATGGAAAAAAGAACCAGTGGGCCATGGAAGTCGGTATCGGTGGCAATGGAGCAACTACCGTAAATTTGGGGTTCCGGTGGCAACACAATCTCCATCCTTATGTGGCCTGGGATGTGCTTGCTCTGAATGTCGTTGCTCCTACGGAGGAATTGTCTGAAATGCTCATGCCTCAACTTATGACTGGCGTACGTCTGCTTTCTCCGGAACTATCGGGGATGAAAGTTTATGTGACGGGACGTGCCGGATACGGTGGCATCATGTCGGGTAATGCAGATGCCCGCGGACAGGGGCTGGCTTTTGAAATAGGAGCAGGTATCAATATCACCAAACACTTGTATGCAGGCTATGCCTACAATCATCAGGACTTGGGAACAAGCGAGGTCAAGATCAATAAACAAACCATAAGCGTTGACCGGAAGTTGAAATATCATTCTTTCCGCATCGGTTGGATATTCTAAAGTTTGCTCAATGCTAAGATGCATTAACTAGAGGGTGTGTCAAAACGCTGACACACCTTCATGAAATTATATCAGGAATGAAAAATGTCATATAATAGATGAAATATGTATGAGTTTGAAGAAAATTAATTATTTATTGCCGCTTTTACTTTTATTGCTTTACTTCGCTTCTTGTAGTAAAGAGGATGAATCTAACTCTTTGCCGACGAAAGAGGAGTATGAATCTGAAGTGGTTAATCCTGATTATGTGCCAATAGATTGGGAGATTACCCGACTTTTAGAGTGTAAGCCGGACGAAGGCGTATATTCTTTTCGGTCTTCTGCTTCAACTGCAAGTTTACGTGCAGGGTCTGTACTCACGATAGATGCAGATACAACTGGATATATTGTAATTGTAAAGCAGATAACTCGTGATGGAGATGTTGTGAGGATAAAAACAAAGCCAGGTACTCTTTGTGATATTTTTGCAAATACTGAGTTTACACTTGCTTCATCAGAACAAGTGGTTACTCGTGTAAATGATAAAGTGTATTATCCAGAAAGTATAACATACTGGGATAGCGATGGCGAATTAAAGTCTATAGATATAGCTACTACTCGTTCGGGTGTTTCATTAACAGAGAACTTATGGAGTTGGGGGAAAGACTTTAGTGGAGGAGAATTATTTAGCGGGGATAATTATAAGCTCTACTTAAAAAAGGCTTCTTTTAAAGTAGGCGTTGACTTGAACTTAACTTTAAGTTTTGGACAACGGACTCTATCAACTAGTACAGCGGAAGCATTCGTTCAATGTCAAAGTAAGGCTTTAAAAGTTAGCGCTTCTATCATAGGTACTGCATCGACAGAACAAACGCTGCAATTTGATGTTTGGGGAGAATATCATAATTTGAATCAACAGGATGAATTGTGGAAACGCAATATGTTTAAACCTATAGATATCAAATTTAGAATAGGCTATGTGCCTGTTTATATAAGATTGAACGCAGATCTCTATAGAGGTGCATCATTTGATGTGGAAGGGAAAATGTCAGCTTATATGGGATATACAGACACTGCGACAGGGCGTTTAGGGATCTCTTGGCAACAAGAAACAGGCTACAAATCCGTATCAGAGTTCAAGAATGACTTTAATCTTATTTATCCTACGATAGAGGGACAGGGAGAGATCAATGCCAAAGCCTGGTTTTATCCAAGGATTCAATTATGGCTTTATGGAATTATCGGCCCTTCGTTTGATATAAAACCTTATTTGGGAACACATGTTGATGGAGGTTTTAAAGAGGAGCTTCTTAATTCATCTAATGATTTCTGTGCATGGTCGTTACGTAATTTCACAGGTTTGGATGTGGCTGCAGGATTAAGTTTTGCATTTTTAGGTCATGAGATAGATAATTATACTACTCCCAATATTAATGTAATAGATAAAACTTTATATCGTTCTCCTTATGACATTAATATTGTTTCTTCTTCCTCGGAAAAGGTAGAGGCAGGTATCAAAAACTCTGTTTATTTTGAGGTTTATGATGTAGATTCACTATTCAATAGGAAATTACTTACTCCACTTCCGCAAATAGTAAAGTTTGAAGGAAATGGTAATCTTTCTTCTAAATATGGTATAACATCTAAAGGGAAAGTGGGTGTTGATTGGATTCCGGATTCAGCAGCGGATACGTTGTATGCTATACTTTATAATTCGGATGGAAGTAAATTGAAACAGACGAAGTTCTTTGGTAAAGAGCCGGCAGCCATTACTGGGAATAGTAGTGATATTACTTCTAATTCAGCAAAAATTGTTTGTTCTTATGCCAATGTGCCGACTACTGCTGAATATGGTGTGAAGATTACTTCAAACACTAATTCTGGTTCATTACCGGCTTCTATTGATGGTAGTTCTGGAGATTATACTTTTGAGTTAAAAGAGCTGGCTTCGGAAACTGCTTATTCTTATAAAGCCTATATTTTGTATAAAGGGAAGTATTATGAAGGAGAGACAAGGAGTTTCACGACTAAAGAGGATGAGAATAAGTACATTCCAACATCTGGTAGAGTCGTGGATTTAGGGTTAAGTGTAAAATGGGCCTCATGTAATTTGGGTGCACAAAATCCAGAGGAATATGGGGAATATTTTCCATTCAAAAAAGATATGACCCAAGTCTGTGATTCATACCTAGTCGGTGGATTGCGAATTCCAACAAAAGAGGAAATAGAAGAACTTGTTACAAAATGTGAGAGTGTTTGGATTTCATATAAGGGAATAAATGGGCTATTAGTGATTGGTCCTAATAAAAATAAGATATTTTTGCCGGCTACAGGGGAGTTTGTTAATGGTAGGATACATCGCTTGCAAGGACGAACGGGATCGTATTGGTCTTTTACGATAGGAGTGAACTACAATAAAATTATAGGGGCATATGTGTGGGGATTTAACGATGATAGAAAACTTCAACTAGGAGGAATTGACGGGCCTTCAGATCACTATAATCCATATTATACGATCAGAGCTGTTTGTCGATAATATTTAAGTACTTTGTTACTAAAGATAATGTGATATATTTAGTTTGGATATATAGTGTGATGAAAATATAAGTTCGCTCTGTTAAAAAGTGGATGAAAGATGGTAGAGTATCTTGGTTTTATTCTTTTGGGGAAGGATCAAGATACTTTTATTAAAAGGTTTTTGATTTGTATTGGCCAATACAAAGTATTTGTAGGATTTCTGCTATAGGTTGTTTTGCTTATATTTCTATTGTTTCCTTTAAAATTTATAATGAGCATTGAATATCTTGTTTGCTATTCTTTACCTATATATTGGTAAAAGCCGGAGCGGTAACACATATTAAGTACCAGAGTTTGCGTTTTTAATATGAGATACATATCTTCGCAGCCTATTCAAATACTTGTCGATTAAGAAAGTGAATAACAACGGAAAGAAGAGAGTAGTTATAGCGTGGGTGTTGATGATGGCACTTCTGCCGTTCTTCGTGGTGAAGGCTTTTCACCATCACGAGGACGAGCATGCTGCTTCCTGTTCCCATGCAGATCATCCGCGCCATTCGTCCGATGATTGTGCTATCTGCCACTTTTCTCTTTCTCTTTTCACGGAAGCGCAGTCTGTTGACTTCCGTTGCATCTTAACGCCCATCACATTTGAGCAGGTTGTTCATCAGGATAAGATTGTCTATACACTCTCTTATTCACATTATCTACGTGCACCTCCCATAGCTTGATTACATAATTTACATTCATGTGGAGACGGGCTTTTATAGCTTGCCTCTCATTGTTTTATTCTAATCAAGATTGTAATCAATGCGTATAGGAATTATTCCGGGCGTGCTGGGGATGTTGTGTACAACCCTTTCCGTCCATGCGCAGAAACCCGATTCAGTCCGTAATGTAGCTTTGCCTGAAGTCGTGATAGCGGAAACCTATCAACAGCTTCAGAACAAAAAGACTGTACTTACGCTCGAAGTGGCTGATAGGGATTTTTTGCGGAAACATTTCACGGGTAACTTCATGCAGGCTATGGAAAATATCCCCGGCGTGCAGGCTATGGATATCGGTTCGGGATTCTCCAAGCCGATGATTCGTGGCATGGGCTTTAATCGGGTGGCTGTATTGGAGAATGGCATCAAACAGGAAGGGCAGCAATGGGGTGCAGACCATGGTCTGGAGCTGGATGCTTTCAATGTGGATGCCGTGAATGTAATGAAAGGTCCTGCTTCGCTGCTTTATGGCAGTGACGCCATGGGCGGAGTGATTGACATTGCTCCGGTGCAGGTGCCGGCAGAGAATATGTTGTTTGGTGACGTGACGCTGTTGGGTAAGTCTGTGAACGAAACCATAGGCGCATCACTGATGCTGGGTATCAAAAGAAATGCATGGTATACGCGGTTGCGTTACTCGGAACAGCGCTTTGGAGATTACCGTATCCCGGCAGACACGATTGTTTATCTGACTCAGAAGATGCCGGTCTACGGTCGTCGGCTGAAAAATACGGCGGGATGGGAACGTAATGTCAATTTCTTTACCCAATATCAGAAGAAAGGATATAAGTCGAATCTTGCTGTGTCCAATGTTTTTCAGAAGACGGGGTTCTTCCCCGGAGCACATGGAGTTCCCGACTTGTCACGTCTGGAAGACGACGGTGACAGCCGGAACATCGATCTTCCTTATAGTAAGGTAAATCACCTGAAAGTGACCACCCATCAGCAGTATGCCTGGGAGAAGTTTATTCTGTCGGGTGATATCGGTTATCAGAACAATCACCGCGAGGAATGGAGTGCGTTTCATACCCATTACGGAACACAACCTCTGCCGGAAACTGATCCTGACAAAGAACTGGCCTTTAATCTGAATACTTTCAGTTTTTCGGCAAAAGGACGGTGGATCGGTTCTTCTTCCTGGGAACACCGGATGGGGTGGGACTCTCAATTCCAGCGAAATACGATTTCCGGTTATTCTTTCTTGTTGCCGGAATATGATCGTTTTACTACCGGTATATCCTGGCTTACGACGTATCGTCCGGATAATACGTTATCCGTCAGTGGAGGTGTACGGTATGACTATGGTCGCATGCGTGTCTTTGCCCATGATGATCCTTACCTGGCTACTTATTTGCAAGAACAGGGATATGATGAAGAGCAGGTGGAGTTCTACCGGTGGAACAGCCGCCGGGTAAACAGGAGCTTTGGCGACTATTCTTTATCATTGGGTGTGGTATGGACGCCCTCGATGCGGCATCAGCTGAAGGTAAATGTCGGGCGGAGTTTTCGTCTTCCGGGAGCTAATGAACTGGCTTCGAATGGTGTGCATCACGGCACATTCCGTCATGAACAGGGAGATGCCACACTTTCGTCCGAACAGGGTTGGCAGATGGATGCTTCTTATCAGTTGAAGTACGGGAGATGGTCCGTATATGTTTCTCCTTTCGTCAATTGGTTTAGTAATTATATCTTTCTGCGGCCTACGGGGGAATGGTCTGTCTTACCCCATACGGGACAGATTTACCGTTATACGCAGACGGAAGCCTTGTTTGCCGGAGCGGAGGCGAGTGTGGAACTAACTGTTTTGCCCACTCTCAACTACCGTATATCCGGTGAGTATGTCTATACCTACAATTGTGATGAACGTATTCCTTTGAGCTTTTCTCCGCCTGCCACGCTGCGCAACACGCTCACCTGGCAAAGGAAGCGGTATATGCTTTATGCCGAATGGCAGAGCATAGCCAAGCAAAATCGTGTGGATCGTAACGAAGACCGCACGCCGGGTGCAAACCTCTTTCATATAGCTGGCTCTCTTGATTTACCCGTTGCCGGAACGGAAGTGGAGATTACTCTGACTGTCCGTAATTTATTCAATATGCGGTATTACAATCATCTCAGTTTTTATCGGAAAGTGGAGATTCCCGAACCGGGGCGAAACTTTCAATTATTAATTAAAGTACCATTTAAAAAATTATTCAAATGAAAACAAGATTTTATTTCCCGATGATTATTTCCCTTTTAGTGATAAGTGTTTCATTACTTACTGCTTGCGGAGACAGTGACAATCCGCTTAGTGATACTACAAAACCGGTGATTGATCTTAAATCGCCTGCCGAAGGCGGAGTGCTGGCAATAGGCAGTGAACATGGAGTACATTTTGAGATGGACTTATCGGATGATGTCATGTTGAAATCCTACAAGATAGAGATTCACAATAACTTCGACCATCATTCGCATGATACCCGCACTGCTGAGACGACTGTTGATTTCACCTTTAATAAGTCTTACGATGTTTCGGAACAAAGAACGGCTCATATCCATCATCATGATATCGTGATACCGGCTAATGCCACTCCGGGAGATTACCACCTGATGGTTTACTGTACGGATGCTGCCGGAAACGAGGCGCATGTCGCACGCAATATCGTGTTGAGTGCGATGGGAGGAGATGACGGACATCACGAAGAATAACGGTTTACGCTGGTTTTATTCGATATATCGAACAATATTGTAACCCGTTGGCGGAATTAATTTCTTTCTGACGGGTTATGAACTAAAATGATAAATAATCTTTTAGACGCGGATGACACGGATGACGCGGATCTTTTTTTATAGCGCAGCCTTTTAAATCCGCGTTATCCGCGTCATCCGCGTCTGAAAAATAATATACCGAATGGCGCTAATCACTTATCACTAAACCCTAATCACTTTTGTTCCTTTCTAATACGGGATGAATTAATTCCGCCAACGGGTTATTGTATTATTTTTATTCGATATATCGAATGAAACGCAAACTCTGGGACAACAAAAGCAAAGTATTGTATTAGGTGCTTTCTTTATTTTTGCCTACTTTTGCATAGAAAATAAAGATGAATATGGAAAATCAGAGACCTTTAATATTGGTTTCCAATGACGATGGTGTCATTGCAAAAGGCATTAGTGAGTTGGTTAAGTTTCTTCGTCCGCTGGGAGAAATAGTTGTGATGGCGCCGGATGCGCCGCGTTCGGGTAGTGCAAGTGCGCTGACTGTAACGGAACCCATTCATTACCAGTTGGTTCGTAAGGATGTAGGGCTGACAGTTTATAAATGTTCCGGTACTCCGGTAGACTGCATAAAACTTGCCTTGCATACGGTGCTCGACCGCAAACCCGATCTGATAGTCGGTGGTATCAATCACGGTGATAACTCCGCCGTGAATGTGCATTATTCCGGTACGATGGGAGTGGTAATTGAAGGTTGCCTGAAAGGTGTGCCTTCCATTGGTTTCTCTCTTTGCTGTCATGATCCGAATCCTGATTTTGAGCCTTCCGGTCCTTATATCCGTGAGATAGCCCGTCAGGTTTTGGAAAAGGGGTTGCCTCCGTTGACTTGCCTCAATGTAAATTTCCCCAATGTACGGGAACTCAAGGGAGTTAAAGTCTGCGAACAGTCCAAAGGACAGTGGACCAATGAATGGGAGAATTTTGCGCATCGCGGTGATACCCATTACTACTGGCTGACCGGTGAGTTCCAGAATACCGATTCCGATAATGAAAAGAATGATCATTGGGCACTCGATAACGGCTATGTAGCTATTACTCCGACCAAGGTGGATGTTACGGCTTACGAACTTATAGATGAACTGCAAAGCTGGTTTTGAAGAAGTTGAGAGTTGAGGATTGAAAGTTGAGAATTAGCTGCGCTATGATGCTGCATAATAATTCTCAACTCTCAACTTCCCCAACTCTCAACTTCATAAAATTTTTAATTTTATGAAGTATTACTTGATTGTCGGTGAAGCTTCCGGTGACTTACACGCATCTCACCTGATGGCTGCTTTGAAGGTTGAAGATCCGCAGGCGGAATTCCGTTTCTTCGGGGGCGACCTGATGGCGGCAGTGGGTGGAACGATGGTGAAGCACTATAAGGAGCTGGCTTATATGGGCTTTATCCCGGTGTTACTGCATTTGCGCACAATCTTTGCCAACATGAAACGATGTAAAGAGGATATTGTGGCATGGCAGCCGGATGTAGTGATACTGGTGGATTATCCCGGTTTTAACCTGAATATTGCCAGGTTCCTGCGAGCCAAGACGCAAATCCCGGTTTATTATTATATCTCTCCGAAGATATGGGCGTGGAAAGAATACCGTATCAAGAATATCAAGCGGGATGTGGATGAATTGTTTTCCATTCTGCCGTTCGAGGTGGAGTTTTTCGAAGACAAGCATCATTATCCGATACATTATGTAGGCAATCCTACGGTAGATGAAGTGACCGCTTTCCGTGCGGAACATCCTGAAACGTACGATGATTTTATTCGTGAGACCGGATTGGATCCTAAGCCGATAATCGCTTTACTGGCGGGTAGCCGGAAGCAGGAGATAAAAGATAACCTGCCCGATATGCTTCGTGCAGCTTCTGCTTTTCCTGAATACCAATTGGTTTTGGCCGGTGCACCCGGTATTTCTCCTGACTATTATCATGAATATATAGGAGGTGCGAAAGTAAAGATTCTTTTCGGACAAACCTATCGTTTGCTGCAACAGGCTGAAGCTGCATTGGTAACTTCGGGAACTGCTACGCTGGAAACGGCCTTGTTCCGGGTGCCGCAGGCTGTTTGCTATCATACGCCGATAGGGAAGGTTATTTCGTTCCTGCGCCGTCATATACTGACGGTAAAGTATATTTCATTGGTGAATCTTATTGCAAACCGTGAAGTGGTGAAAGAGCTCGTGGCTGATACGATGACAGTAGAGCAGGTCCGTGCCGAACTGGAACGTATCTTATATAATAAGGAGTATCGGCAACGAATGCTCGAAGGCTATGAGTACATGGCATCGCGTCTGGGAGATGCCGGTGCGCCGAAGCATGCTGCACAAGAAATGATACGCCTGTTACACCTGCATTATTGTAGTGGGAGCTAAAGGAGTAGAGGAGTTACATAATGAAAGTCTTTTTGCTTCAAAAGGCTATAAAATAGTTAAAAGAGATAAAGCCGGTGCAGTAAATGCCCGGCTTTCGTATTTTATAGTCAGAATACACGAAAGATTATGAACTAACAATTTTTACGAAAACAAGCAAAAGGACTTTGATTATGAAGAGATTACATTGGCTATTTTTTATGATGTGCTTGGCAGTACTACCTGCGTTGCAATCATGCGATGATTTAGATGACGGATACTCTATCGGTGATTTCTCTTATCCGAATTGGAGCACCGTACGCGTGAAGGGGAATACTTTCTATCTGGAAAGTGACACTTGGGGAACGCTTTGGCCTATTAATACTAATATGGGTTGGTATCAGCCTGTAGACGGGCAGCGTATAATAACAATCTTTAATCCCATCTATGATAATTATGAAGGATATGATCATGCCGTGAAGATTGAGAAGATCTGGCATGCCCTGACGAAAAGTGTGGAACCGTTGACATCGGAGAATGACGAAGAATATGGTAATGATCCGGTATTTATTTATAAAGGGGATATCACTATCAGTGGGGGATATATGAACATTATCTTTATGCAGAATCTGCCGAAGAATTCGGGTACGAAACATCGTATCAGTCTGGTACAACGTGCAGAAGATGCCGAGGTTCCTTTAGCAGAAGAAGGTAATGATGACGGATATATCCATCTGGAGCTTCGATACAATGATTATGATGACCTGAGTGGAGTTCGTGCTCCCGGATTGGTGTCGTTCAATCTGAAAGAATTGAATATAACTTCTGAAACGAAAGGTATCAAGTTAAAGCTGAATTCAGAAGTAAACGATGAAGTCGAAATTACCTTTGAAAAACAATCGGATAATTCCGCAAAAGTTTCTAACTTAGATTTCTCAAAGATGCAATTGAAGTAAAGTAAAGTGTTTTGTGTGTGAGGCCGGGTGAATGTGAATTCCTCCGGCCTTTTTTTATTTCATCAACATTAAAACGTAGAGGTAAACCACTGCTGCGGGGATTGCCAGTAAAGCACTGTCGAAACGGTCGAGCATTCCACCGTGGCCGGGTAGGATGTGACCCGAATCTTTGATGCCTAACTGGCGCTTCATTAGCGATTCCGTTAGGTCACCCCAAGTACCGAAGATGACAACAACCAGTGCCAGTCCGGCCCATTCCCAAACAGACAGGAATGAGAAGTAGTGGGCGAATACGAATGAAGAAGCAATAGAGAACACACCACCACCGATGCTTCCTTCCCATGACTTCTTGGGGGAAATACGTTCGAACAAACGATGCTTGCCGATTAACGAGCCTACACAATATGCTCCAGTGTCACTCAGCCATATAAATACAAAGATGGAAAGTGGTAGGATGGGATTGTAGGTCACGCTGCTTTCTGCCGGGTTATATTGGAAAGCCAATACGTTGAGCAATGCAAACGGTAATGCTACATACAGTTGGCTTAACATGGAAAAGGCCCAGTTGCCAATGGGATTCTTCTTTTTCAGATACAGTTCTGTAATTATCAGGTAAAGCAGTAATGCCAGATAAGGCAGAAATACCTGGGCTCCGATAGTAGATTGACAAAAGCCCATTACGGCCAAGAAGAGATAAGCGCCTCCCAAAGCGGTAATTGTTTTATTGATTTGTACTTCACCGTTTTGGTTTATCAGGTGGGCAAATTCGTGTACGCTCAGTGCACCGATAATGGTGAACAGGATACCGAATGAAAGGGGGCTGTATAGGATACAGCCCACCAATACTACTACGAATAACACACCTGTGATGGCGCGTTTTAAGAAATTGCTTTTCACGGTAATTCCGTTTTTTAGTTCTTTATTCTTTTGCGGGGCGTTCTACAGAAACTTTGGTACCTTCTGCTGAAACCTTTGTTTTGCCGGTTTCTGTTCCGCCTTCAACATTGTTTTCTTCTTCCGCTTTTACTTCTTTTTCGCTCTCCACAGCTTCTTTGGCAGCTGCGTCTTCAGCTTTCTTAAGTTCTTCCGAAATCTTGTTTGCACTGATTTCTTCAGAACGAGAAGCCCAAGGACGTTTTCCGAAGATTTCTTCCACATCTTCTGCAAAGATAACTTCTTTATCTATCAGCAACTGTGACAGTTTGGCGTGCCCATCCCTATGTTCGGAAAGTATTTTCTTTGCACGTTCGTACTGTTCGTTCACCATATTCTTCACTTCTTCGTCAATCAGTTCAGCAGTTTTTTCGCTGTACGGACGATTGAAAGAATATTCATCGTTACTGTAATAACAGAGGTTGGGCAACTTTTCACTCATTCCGAGGTAGGCAATCATGCCGAAAGCCTGTTTCGTAACACGTTCCAGGTCATTCATGGCACCGGTCGAAATACGTCCCAGGAACAAATCCTCAGCGGCACGTCCACCCAATGTGGCGCACATCTCATCAAGCATTTGCTCTTTGGTGGTAATCTGGCGTTCTTCGGGCAAATACCAGGCAGCGCCCAGTGCACGTCCGCGTGGAACAATCGTTACTTTAATCAACGGATTGGCATATTCCAGCAACCAGGAGATGGAAGCATGTCCTGCCTCGTGGATAGCGATGGAACGACGTTCCGCTTCCGTGGTGATTTTCGTCTTCTTTTCCAGACCACCAACAATACGGTCTACGGCATCGAGGAAATCTTGTTTGCCTACGAACTTTTTGCCGTGGCGGGCAGCGATCAGTGCAGCCTCATTGCAGACATTGGCGATATCGGCACCGGAGAAGCCCGGGGTTTGGCGTGCCAACAGGTCTACGTCTACTGTATTATCTATTTTGATGGGGCGTAAGTGTACGCCGAATACTTCCTTACGTTCGTTGAGGTCGGGAAGGTCTACATGAATCTGACGGTCAAAACGTCCGGCACGCAGCAAGGCTTTGTCCAAAACGTCTACACGGTTGGTAGCAGCCAGGATGATTACACCGCTGTTGGAACCGAAACCGTCCATTTCTGTCAATAACTGGTTCAATGTGTTTTCGCGTTCATCATTTCCACCCATTGCGGCAGCTTTGGCGCGGGCACGACCTACGGCGTCAATTTCATCAATGAACACGATACAGGGGGCTTTTTCTTTGGCTTGGCGGAACAAATCACGTACACGTGATGCACCTACACCGACAAACATTTCCACAAAGTCGGAACCAGCCAGTGAGAAGAACGGTACGTTGGCCTCGCCTGCCACAGCTTTGGCAAGCAGGGTCTTACCGGTTCCTGGAGGGCCTACCAGCAATGCACCCTTGGGTATCTTACCTCCCAGGTCTGTATATTTTTGCGGTTCTTTCAGGAATTCCACAATTTCCTCTACTTCCTGTTTGGCCTCGGCAAGTCCGGCTACATCTTTGAATGTAACTTTTACGGGAGTCCCCTTCTCAAACAGTTGGGCACGCGATTTACCGACATTGAAAATGCCGCCACCGCCTGCGCCGCCACCACCGCTCAGACGGCGTGACATGAATATCCAGAAACCTATAAGGAAGGCAATAGGCAGAATCTGCCACAGTACGACCCCGAAATAATTGCGTTTCTTTTCGTAGTTGATAGAACCGTCAAAGTGCAGTTCATCTTTTTCCTTTTGCAGGAAGTTTCCCAAACTTTCACGAGACGGTGCTTCAGTTGTAATCATGGGATTTTTACCCACTTTACTAGAGTCTGCCTGAAATACGTTTTTAACGTATTGTGGCTTGATATATGCTTCTACAGAGTTATCATCATAACCGATGATTTTGCTCATATAGCCGTCACGTACGTATTGCTGGAATTCGTCATAAGAGACACTTTTGATTCCGGTACTGTTTTCATTGGTGATGTACAAGCCCAGAAGCATCATGGCTATGATCATATACAGCCAGTTCAGGTTGAACTTGGGCATATTTACCTTATTGGGCTTTTTGTTAGCGTTATTATTATTGTTGTCCATAGGGCTTATTAATCAATGTCAGGTATTTGGGTTAATTTGGCGTCGGCCCAGAGATTTTCCAGATTGTAGAAGTCTCTCGTTTCGGGTAGAAACACATGGACCAATATGTCGGAGTAATCCATTGCTACCCATTCGGCATTGCGCAATCCGTCTATTGCAAAAGGTTTGCTGTTAGCGCCTTTGCGGGTGAATTCCTTTACGGACTCTACAATGGCGGTCACTTGGCTTGGGGAGTTTCCCTGACAAATGACGAGATAGTTACAGATAGTATCGCCAATTTTAGAAAGATCTGCTATTACAATATTTTTTCCTTTTTTATCTTGTATACCTTCGGTTATTTGTTGAATGAGTTTCTTTGATTCGTTCATTACTTATTATTAAAATTAAACAGTTGACAAATATACGCTGAATTCTTGTATCAAACACCTAAAAGGGAAAAAGTCTTTCAATTTTTGATTTTTTTTAGGTATATATTTCTTTGGCATACGGCATCTTAGCAGATTTTAGAGAAAAAAACACGAGAAATTGTTTTGGATTATCAAATTCTTTGTATCTTTGCAACCGCAAAACAGGAACGACCTGTTATTGGGCTATGGTGTAATGGTAACACTACAGATTCTGGTCCTGTCATTCCTGGTTCGAATCCAGGTAGCCCAACTAAAAAAGCTGCGAATGTAATAAGTTCGTAGCTTTTTTGCTTTTTTGTCCCTAAGTCTATTAATACGATAATGAAGCTTATGAAGAGATTCATTCTGTTTCTGCTGCTATTTTTCTTTATTTTAGGATTAGAGGGTAGAGCATGTGCCGAATGTGGTGAAAGCATTACGGTGAATGCTGTCGATCATCAATGTCTGAAATCGAAAGCGCATGAAGCAAAGGCATATTGCGTTAGTAAGGGATTCAGTACGAATTATTGTTTCTTAGTAGATTTCAGCATACATTCTGGTAAAAAACGTTTCTTTGTTTGGGATTTTAAAGGAGATTCCATTAAGTATGCAAGTCTTTGTGCCCATGGTTATGGGAAAGATAGTACACCTTCCAAACCTGTTTTTAGCAATACGCTGGGAAGTCTTTGCTCTTCTCTGGGAAAATACAAAGTAGGTATTCGGGCTTACAGCAAATGGGGAATCAATGTTCATTATAAATTGCATGGTCTGGAACCCACTAATGATAATGCTTTCAAACGTATTGTCGTATTGCATTCTTATACTCCTTTACCTGCGACAGAGGTTTATCCTTCACATCTTCCATTAGGCATGAGTCAGGGATGTCCGGTGATTTGTAATGAAACGATGAGGCAAATTGATGTGTTGTTAAAGGCTGAAACCAAGCCTGTATTGTTATGGATTTATAATGATTGATCATACTTTATGTTTTAAGTTATAATGTAGCAATTCTATTCAAAATAATTAAAACTATGGCAAAAGAGTTAGAACTCAAGTACGGCTGTAACCCTAATCAGAAGCCGGCCCGCATTTTTATGCAGGAGGGGGAGTTACCTATCGAAGTCCTGAATGGACGCCCGGGATACATCAATTTTATGGATGCACTGAACGGTTGGCAGTTGGTGAAAGAATTGAAAGCGGCTACCGGAATGCCGGCTGCGACTTCATTCAAACATGTTAGCCCTGCAGGTGCAGCTATTGGTCTGGATTTGGATGAGACAATGAAACAGATTTATTTTGTTGATAACTTGCCGCTTTCTCCTCTGGCCAGTGCATATGTGCGTGCCCGTGGTGCGGACCGTATGTCATCTTACGGAGATTTTATAGCTTTGAGTGATGTCTGTGATGAGGCGACTGCCCGTTTCATTAACCGGGAAGTATCCGATGGTGTTATTGCTCCGGGATATACGGATGAGGCACTCGAAATTCTGAAGAACAAGCGTAAGGGTACTTATAATGTGATTAAGATTGATCCTTCGTATAAACCTGCACCGATTGAGCGTAAGGATGTGTTCGGGATAACTTTTGAACAGGGACGTAATGAGATTCAGCTGAATGGCAGCGAACTGTTCGCTAATATTCCTACGCGGAATAAGACTTTTCCGGATGCTGCAAAGCGTGATTTAATGATAGCGCTTATTACTTTGAAATATACGCAGTCCAATTCTGTATGTTATGTGAAAGACGGACAAGCGATTGGTATCGGGGCAGGACAGCAAAGCCGTATCCACTGTACCCGTTTAGCTGGAAATAAAGCTGATATCTGGTATCTTCGCCAGCATCCAAAAGTATTGAACTTGCCCTGGGTAGAGAAAATCCGCCGTGCCGACCGTGATAATACGATTGATATTTACATTAGCGATGACCATGATGATGTGTTGGCTGACGGTATTTGGGAGCAGTTCTTTACAGAAAAACCGGAAGTGCTGACGCGTGAGGAAAAGCGCGAATGGCTGAATACTCTGAAAGGAGTAGCTCTTGGTTCAGATGCTTTCTTCCCGTTTGGAGATAATATAGAGCGTGCTCACAAGACTGGTGTGGAATACATTGCCCAGGCAGGAGGTTCAGTACGTGATGATCATGTTATTGAAACCTGCGATAAATACGGTATTGCTATGGCATTTACAGGTATTCGTTTGTTCCATCATTAAGATAAGATATAAATAACAAAGAGGGTGTTTCAAAATGTTGAAACACCCTCTTTGTATATATAGGCTTAAAATTATTCGGCGCTACGAATGGAATCGTCGATAACCTTAATCTTTTGTTTTACCAATTCAATATCTGCCTTCAGTTTTTCTACTTTGCGGTTTAGTTCTGTCAGCAGGCTGTTGCCTTTCTTTGAAGAAGCTGTCAGGAAACCAAGATTATTTTCATAAGTCTGCAATTCGTTCTTCATGGCATCTGCTGCACGTACCAGTTTCTCGCGTTCGCGATAGAGTGACTGCGGGCTGCCTTCCTGAATACTGCTGATGTTGGATTTGAAGTTACTCAACTTCTTATTGGCAGCGCTGATGTTGAAGTGGTCGAACAATTTGTCCACTTGTCCGTGGTATTGCTTATACAAACGGTCTTTTTCCTTGAAAGGTACATGGCCGATGTTGTTCCATTCCTTCATTAATTCGCGTACCAACTGAGTAGCTTCATCCGTATCCATATTCTCATCAATGGCACCCAACTTCTCGATGATTTCCTTCTTCTTATTCAGGTTGTCTATCTCAACGGAACGTTGGGAGGAAGTAGCCTTGTTCTTTTGTTCGAAGAAGTAGTCACAAGCGGAAATAAACCGTTTCCATATTGCATCAGAATATTTCTTTGCTACCGGACCGATAGTCTTCCATTCTTTTTGCAGTTTGGTTAGTTCGTCAGCGGTTGCTTTCCAGTCGGTGCTATCTTTCAGAGCTTCAGCTTTCTCACAAAGAGCACGTTTCTTATCCAAGTTTGCATTCATGCCCTCTTTCAGGGCTTTAAAGAATTCACCTTTCTTGCGGAAGAATTCATCACACGCTTTACGGAAACGTTCGAATATCTTCACATTCATCTTTTGCGGTGCAAAACCGATGGTCTTCCACTTGTTTTGCAGGGCAATGATCTCCTGTGTTTTATTGTCCCACGCAGCAAAATTGGTCAATTCGTTGTAGTCTATTGCTTCAATGATTTCACAAATCACTGTTTTCTGGTCAAGATTATGCTGCTCTACTTCCTTCAATGATTCGAAGTGTTGTTGATGACGGCGATTTACGGCTGTGGAAGCAGCTTTAAATCGATTCCATACTTCGTCACGCAGTTCTTTTGCAACCGGACCCGTGTCACGGAATTCCTGATGTAGCTTTTGTAACTGGTGGAAAGCTGACACAACATCTGCTTCATCAGCCAGCTTTTCGGCAGCTTCACATAGATGTGTCTTTATTTCCAGATTTTTCTTGAAGTCATATTCGCGGAATTCATTATTCAGCTTCAACAGATCGTAGAACTTCTCCACATAGAGTTGATAACTCTTCCACAGTTCGTTGACTTTGGCTTGCGGAATAAGTTTCACTTCATTCCACTGTTGCTGTAACTTCTTGAATTCTGAGTAGGATTTGTTGGCATCGTCGGGTGACTCTACCAGTTCTTTCAGTTCCTCGATAATGGAAAGTTTGATTTGCAGGTTCAGCTCTTTTTGTTGTTCCTGTTCAGCTGACAATGCACCTCTCTTTTCTTTAATGACGGACATGATATTTTTGAATTCCTCTTCAACAGCATCCGTTGTCGGAATGAAATTCTCTGCTACTCCCCCGTTTTCGATAAACAGCTTCTTTGTCGCTTCTTGTTCGGCATTATGAAGCTTATAGAAAGCCTGTTTCAGACTATCTATCTCCTGTTTGCCGGCGTTTTCCACATCTGCGGAAATCTCTTTCAATTTAGCCAGGATTTCTTCCTTGCTTAGCTTTTGTGCGGCTTCTACCGGCTGCTCTTCCTGCTTTGCTTCTTCAGCCGGAGTTTCCGTCAGAGCCGGTTCTGAAACCTCAGCTGCTTTCTTTTCTTCTTCTAATTCCACCGCCTTTTCGGGGAGATTAGTGTCATGAGTGTCCATCATTGTACATACATTTTAAAAAACGGTTTTACCCGTTCGGGTTACATTAGGTCACAAATTAATGAAATAAAACAATTACTTCATACTTTTTTCCTTAGTTTTTTTTCATTTTTCTTGTTTTAGGATAGAAGTACGGTAATTCCCATATATAACATCATGCCTATAATATCATTGGTAATTGCAATAAACGGACCGGTAGCGATGGCTGGGTCTACCTTCAACTTTTCCAGTGTCATAGGTACCAGCGTGCCGAAGATAGATGCGAACATCACTACTGCAAACAGGCTGATAGAAACGGAATAGGTGACGGTGGCAGTTGCACCGAACCGGACAAAATTATATATATATACTAATAAGGAGATAATAGTAGCGTTGATAAGGGCCACTACGGATTCCTTGGTAATTTGCTTGAAAGTATCTTTTGCATCCAGCGAGTTGTTGGCAAGGCCCTGTACGATGATGGCCGAAGATTGTGTTCCCACGTTTCCGCCTGTACCACCGATCAGCGGGATGTAGAGTGCCATCTCGGGATGGGCTGCGAAAGTAGCATCGAAATTACCTAAAATCATGGAATTGCCGATACCACCCAGCATACCGATAATAAGCCATGGCAAGCGGGCACTGGTCTGGCGCATTACATTATCATCTGTTTCCACATCCTGGGAAAGACCGGATGCCAACTGGTAATCACGTTCCGATTGCTCACGAACTTCATCCATGACGTCGTCTACGGTGATTTGCCCCACAAGCCGTCCGATACTGTCGATAACAGGAACGGCTACCAAGTCATATTTCTCAATGGTCTGTACCACATCGTCCACAGATGTGTCTACGCGTACAGAAATGGGGTCTTTCCTCATCACGTGTTTAACCTTGGATACAGAAGGGGAGGTAATCATCTTTTTCAGTGGAAACACTCCTTGCAGGCGGTTTTCGTCGTCGATGACATAGACATAATAGATCTCATCCAACTGCTCAGCTTGCTGGCGCATCTCTTTCAGGCACTCCGGCATACTCCAGTTCTCGTTTACGACCACCATTTCAGTACCCATCAAACCACCGGCGGTGTCTTCGTCGTACTTCAACAGGTCTACGATGTCTCCTGCCTGTTCGATGTCTTCAATGTGAGAAAGAATTTCTTCCTGTTTCTCTTCATCCAGCTCACGCATCAGGTCTACGGCATCATCCGTATCCATGTAGTCCACAAAGCGTTTGGCAATGGTTTCCGATGGGAGTATTTCCAGGAATTCTTTACGGACATCCTCATCCATTTCCATCAACACGTCTGCCGCCGTTTCGTTATCCAGTAAGCGGTATACGAAACGTGCTTCCTCAGGACTCAGGTCATTGCACAGTTCGGCAATATCCGCAGGGTGCAGGTCTATAAGGAGTGCTTTGACGTTCTCAGCGTCCTTTTGTTCTATGAGGTTTTTGACATTGTCAATGTATTCTTCGTCCATCTCCATAATCTTTCTCCTCTTTTTAAAATGATAATTTAGCGGGCTAAGCCGTGATAATTTTAGGCGCGGATTACGCGGATTTCACGGATTAAAAGCTACGCGCTCATCCGCACAATCCGCGCCTAAAATCTTTAGTTATCATTTCTTGGTTTCATCACTTGTTTCTCTAATCTCTTTCAATGCCTGTTCAACCCGGTTGGTCAGACTGATAAATTCCTGTACTGATAGTTGTTCTGGCCGTTTGTTAAACAAAACGTCTTCCGTCAGCGGACAATCTTTGCCGAGTATCGGCTTTATCGAATTTCTCAGGGTTTTGCGGCGTTGATTAAAAGTCGTTTTCACTACTTGTTTGAACAGCTTCTCGTCACAACCCAACTCTTTCGTTTCGTTTCGCGTCATACGGATGACTGCGCTTTTCACTTTGGGTGGCGGATTGAATACATGTTCGTGTACGGTGAAAAGATATTCTACACGATACCATGCCTGTATCAATATGCTCAGGATGCCATACGTTTTACTGCCCGGTCCGGCGGCAATACGTTCGGCCACTTCTTTCTGTATCATACCGGTACAACAAGGTATCAGTTCTTTGTTATCCAACATCTTGAAGAATATCTGGCTGGATATATTATAAGGATAGTTTCCTGTCAGTACAAAAGGTTGCCCGTCGAACAGGCGTTGGAGATTCATTTTCAGGAAGTCATCTTCAATGATGTTATCTTCCAGCGACGGATATTCTTCACGCAGATAGGCTACGGACTCATAATCCAATTCCACCACCTTCACCGGACGTTCTTTTCTCACCAGAAACTGGGTCAATACACCCATGCCCGGACCTACTTCCAAAATGGGGAGGCCGGGACATGCGTCTACCGTATCGGCTATATCCTGTGCCACTTTCAGATCTTTCAGAAAATGCTGGCCGAGAAACTTTTTAGGCTTTACTAATTTCATTTATCAACTAAATCGTTACTTTTGCACCGCAAACGGAGACCGTCCTTTTGGGAAAGTGCTGTATTTGCAGCCCACAAAGGTAATCCTTTTCGACGAAGAATAACGAATTCTGCATGAATAAACTATTAAAAAAGACACTGAAGATCCTTTTACCGGTCGCTTTGGGCGGTTTTATTCTTTATTGGGTGTATCGAGATTTTGATTTTGCACGCGCCAAGGAGGTACTTCTGCATGGAACGAACTGGGGATGGATGCTGTTTTCGTTGTTTTTTGGTGTGATGAGCCATGTTTTCCGTGGCTGGCGTTGGAAACAGACGCTTGCGCCGCTCGGAGCTTATCCAAAGACGAGCGATTGTGTGGATGCTATCTTTGTTTCCTATGCCGCTAATCTTGTTTTACCCCGTGTAGGCGAAGTTTCCCGTTGCGGTATGCTTGCCAAATATGACGATGTTTCTTTTGCCAAATCGCTTGGAACAGTGGTAACGGAACGCTTGATAGATACATTGACCATTCTTTTGATTACCGGGATTACTTTTCTGATGCAGATGCCCGTCTTCCTTCGTTTTTTTGAAGAGACAGGTATGAAAGTTCCTTCGCTGGTGCATCTGGTGACATCTCCCTGGTTTTATGTCGTTCTTTTTAGTATCATTGGTGTATTAGTATTACTCTATTTCCTTCTGCGTATGCTTTCTTTCTTCGAGAAAGTGAAAGGAGTGGTGCTGAATGTATGGGAAGGTGTGATGTCATTGAAGAGTGTGAAGAATATACCGCTTTTCCTCCTTTACACGGTGTTGATATGGGGATGTTACTTTTATCACTTTTATATCACTTTCTATTGCTTCGCTTTTACTGAACATCTCAGCTTTCTGGCGGGTCTGGTGATGTTTGTAGGCGGCACTTTTGCTGTGATTGTCCCTACTCCTAATGGGGCGGGGCCATGGCATTTCGCTGTCATTACAATGATGATGCTATACGGTGTCAATGCTACTGATGCGGGAGCTTTTGCCCTGATAGTACATGGTATACAGACATTGTTGGTTATTATATTGGGTATTTATGGCTGGTTACATTTGTCGTTGGTAAATCGTACGAAACAGAATCCGTGAGGCGGAGATTAAAAGACGAAAAAAGATAAATAATTCTGTTTGTTTGTCGTTCTGTTCTTTTGTTGTAACTTTGTAATCAAAGAAACGGAGGCTTGATATGGAGCAACAACAGAAATTTTATCCGGTAGGAATACAGACTTTCTCAGAAATTATAGGAAAGAACTATTTGTATATTGACAAAACGGGATACGTCTATCGCATGACGCATTCCGCTTCTAAATATATGTTTCTAAGTCGACCGCGCCGTTTTGGCAAGTCGTTGCTGGCCAGTACGCTTCATAGCTATTTCGAAGGTCGGAAGGAATTGTTCAAAGGGCTTGTTATCGAGAAATTGGAGATGGAATGGATGTCATATCCAGTTTTTCACTTTGATATGAGTCTGGCAAAACACGTGGATAGGGAACGGTTAGAGAGTATGTTGAATATTCAGTTGTACAGATACGAAGAAATCTATGGTCGACTGGATGGGGAAGTAATGTTGAATGATCGTTTAACGGGTTTAATTCAGCGTGCTTATCAGCAGACCGGTAAGCAAGTTGTTGTCTTGATTGACGAATATGATGCTCCGCTTCTTGATGTAATGCATGAGGATAAGAATCTGCCCATACTTCGCAATGTGATGCGTAACTTCTACAGTCCGCTGAAAGCCTGTGACCCTTATTTGCGCTATGTGTTTCTGACCGGAATCACGAAGTTTTCCCAACTGAGCATCTTCAGTGAACTGAATAATATCAAGAACATCAGTATGGACGAACCTTATGCTGCCATCTGCGGCATTACGGAAGAAGAAATAAAGGAGCAAATGAGCTATGATCTGGATTTGTTGGCGGAAAAAATGCAAATAACGCGTGATGAAGTGCTGGCAAAATTGAAAGAGAACTATGATGGTTATCATTTTACCTGGCCTTCACCAGATATTTATAATCCTTTTAGTCTGTTCAATGCTTTTAACGATGGCAAATTTAACTCCTATTGGTTTGGCAGCGGTACTCCTACTTATTTGATAGAGATGCTGAATAAATTTGGCGTTCTTCCATCTGAAATAGGCGGAATAGAGGCTGTTGCTGCGGAGTTTGATGCTCCCACGGAGCGTATGACCAGTATTACTCCCTTGCTCTATCAAAGCGGCTATATCACAATAAAAGGTTATGACAGTGTTTTCGACATATATACGCTTGATATTCCTAATAAGGAAGTTCGTATTGGATTGATGCGTAATCTGATTCCTTCATATATCACAAATGATACGTTGACTACCACTACTATGGTTGTAGACCTGGCACGTGCTTTATCTCGTGGCGACATGGATGCTGCTTTGCGTTTATTACAGAAATTTCTTTCTGCGATTCCTTATTGTGATAATACTGATTATGAAGGGCATTATCAACAGGTCTTTTTCATCATCTTTAACCTTTTGGGATATTATGTTGATGTAGAAGTACGTACTCCCCGTGGTCGTGTGGATATGGTGATGCGCAGTTGGACGACTCTCTATGTTGTTGAGTTGAAACTTGATAAGAGCGCTGATGCGGCTATGCAGCAGATTGACCTGAAAAACTATCCCGAACGTTTTGCGCTGTGCGGACTTCCGGTAGTGAAGGTGGGGATAAATTTCGACACGAAACGACATACGCTGGCTGATTGGAAGATAGAACCCGTTAAATAAATTGTGGGACTACAATACCTTGTCTACAAGAAGTTAAGAGTTTGTCGGCAAGAAGTTAACTCCTTGTCGGCAGGAAGTTAACTCCTTGTAATCCTTTGATAATCAGTATCCGCTTAATCCTCTGATTTTGCGTTTTTTATCCTTGTGTGCGTGCCTTGTTCAGTGCTCCTATCAGATATTTCCCTTTGCTGTTCACTATACTCCACTTGGTTGCGTGTATTATTTTCCAGACCTCGTTTCCCAGCCGTCCGTAGTCGGACAACTTTAATATCGCTTTCGTATCATTCGGATCGTTGATATGCAGCCCGTCCAGTGCGAGCAAGAGACATTCCAGGTTGTGGGTATTCTTGTTGTAGGCATATCCCGGAAACTCAATGAAAGAATATTTCCTCCATACCCCGACATCCTCCCCCGGCGGGGGAGTTAGAGGGGGAAGTTCTCTATTTTCGTTTGCTTTGTTTTGTTCTGTTTTGTTTTGTTCGGGATTGTCGGCATTTTCGGTGAAATTGTCTGCATCCTGCATGCAATTTTGAGGGTTTTGCATACCATCGGTCTCTTTATCGGCTTTGCCGTCTTTACCGCCTTTATCACTTTCTTCCGTCTTCACCAGCATGTAGGGCAGGGACTCTAAGTCCCTTTTCCTACGTTTGGTTGCTTCGAGCCATACTCTCTGGATCTCTACGGAAGTCAGTATTCCGTGTTCCTTATAGGTTTCTTTGTCGAAGAACCCCTTTTCCATCAGTGTCTCCACAATTCCCTGCATCTCTTCTTTCGCAATTTCCCTTCCCACTTTGTTGGTGAAGAGTGTACACTGTTCTTCATTCCATACCATGTAGTATCCGTTTTCCTTGTATATCTTGCACACTAATTTCATGACTGCCGTTTCCGCTTTCATTCCATACCTGGCTTCTATCAGTTCCATAGCCACTTCTTCGAAGAAGCTCACCTGAGTAGGAAAATAAGGTATGCTATTGTATATCATTGCCATAACTTCATTCTTTAATTGTTAATCATTAATTGTCAACTGTCAATTGATCGGTCTCCATTCCAGAAAGTTTTCCAGCTGGAAGCTTCTCCACGCCTGTAGTTCTACATCCCAGTAGATGATGTGCCCTTCTATATGATGTATATCGTATTTCCGACGGAAACATTTTTCGTATGGAAGTAGTGTTGCTTTTACAAACTTGAAGGTTCCGTCCTGTTTGTAGTATGCCACAAGTGCATATCCATACTGCATGTGGCTGATGAGGCTTTCAATTCTGTCGGTCATCCATAGTGCTGCGTCTTCCGTATAGGCTTTTTCGAGCATGATTCGTATTTTCCATTTCTTTCTGAGTGCTTCATAGATTGAAGCGGGTTTCTTTAGTTTTCTCATTGTGTTTAATTTTAAATTATTAATTCTTAGTTCTTTAGTTGGTGTTTATGTCGGGCATAAAAAAAGAGAAGATATCACTTTGGGGATAAAGCGACATCTTCTCGATTTGCGGGGCTTAATCTTTGCTAAAGTGGGGGCAAAGATATAGTAGATTGTATATAGGGTGTCAATATTTAATTGTTGTCCATTTATTTCTTATCTTTATTCTTGTTTTTACTCTTCTTCTCCATCACTTTTTGTAGATGTTCACCTCTCCAGATTTCTCCCAATTCTATTTCTATTGTCTTGGCTGATAGTGGAGTATTGCTGTCGGAGAGAAAAAGTCCCCATTCAGCACCCTTGTCTGCCAATTCGTGAATGGATATGTTTTCTTTTTTACCGAAAAATCCTTTGTCTCTCCAATTGAGCAGTTCTATCATTCCTTCTTTTCGATATTTGGGAAGTATCCCTTTTACCACTCTACCTTTAGGGCGTCCGGGTTTTCTCTTAATCTCTGATACATTGCCTCTTAAAGGTGAATTTTCTGCCTGTTTCAGGCCTTTTTTTCAAGGCTTTTAGCCATCTCTTTTTGTTTCATAATTTCACTTATTTAACGTAATAATAAAATATATATTAAATGTTTGATTTGAAAAACGGGCAAAGGTAAGCGTTTCTTTTGTTTACAGGCAATAGGTGTGATAGAAAAAGTTTTTTTTTCAATAAGAAATGTGAGGGTAATTTATTGTATAATAGAGTAATACGTTGTATTTATAGGGGTGTCCAAAAAACGTTCGTTTAATGGGCACAAAGATAATGGGTATTTTTTGAATGTGCAAAATGTTTAATAAAAATATTTTTATACTAGGCTCTTTTTACTGCTATATCGCTGATTATCAGTCTAACTTTTTTGTCGATAAATATATTTAATATCCTTTCATTTTTGTCCTTTTTGAATTTCTTATTTTTCTCAAATCTTGACGCCCATTAAACGAACGATTAAAAAATACTTTTTTGAGTTTAATGTCATCGTTTCTATCTTATTAAGTTAAAAAACTATTTGTTTCGGTTTGAAAGAGAATATGTCTCGTTCAAACCGCGAAGCGCACCCGGAACTATACTGAAATCCTCAATAGTTTTCTTGCAAGTGATTGAAAATCAGAAATATTGGTTTGCCGCCCGTACTCGTGATAAGCAAGAGTTTGCTGTCCGAAAATCCCTAGATAAGTTTAAGGCAGAAGAGGGTCTGGATCTTGATTACTATCTTCCCACGCGAACTGTGGTATCTCAGCTGAAGTATCGCCGTAAGCGTACTGAGGTTCCTGTTATTCGAAATTTAATCTTTATCTACGCTACCAAGCAAACTGCCTGTGATCTTTCCAATGTTTATGGTGTTCGGCTTTATTATATGAAAGACCTTTTCACTCATTCCATGTTGGTGGTCCCTAATAAACAAATGGAAGACTTTATATTTATTATGGACTTGAATCCCGATGGAGTCAGTTTTGATAGCGAACCCTTTGCTGTAGGGAATAAAGTAAAGGTCATCAAAGGGGATTTTAGCGGCATTGAAGGTGAGATTGCCACACAAGCCAATAAAACCTATGTTGTTATTCGTATTAAGGGTGTCTTAGTCGCAAGTATTAAAGTCCCCAAGTCTTATCTGAAGCTAATCAACTAATTATATATTAATCTCCATGAATTCTTTACTTTCTTGTGCTTTTGAGCTTCAACATGTCGCTCATGAGCTGATGTATCTTGGTATGGACGGTGAACCTATCTATTCCGATACTTTTTGTCGGTTGAATAAGGAAGTTCTCGTTAAGTCCAATTCTCTTTTTTCCTCTAAGAGTTCCGATATCGAAGAAGAAGCCAATCTGTGTCTGGCACTTTTGATGGGTTACAATGCTACGATCTACGATTATGGAGATAAAGAGCAGAAGAAGCAATCTGTATTAGACCGCGCTTATAACATTCTGGAACAACTTCCAGCTTCCTTGCTTAAAGTTCGTTTGCTGACTTACTGTTATGGCGAAATTTATGAAGAGGGTTTGCTTCAAGAAGCTCATTCCATTATGGATAAGTGGGACAAAGGAACTTTAACTTCCGAACAAGCGGAAGTTATGGAAGAATTGAAGAATATTGAAGAGAATCAATATCCTTTTGAAATATTACAATGACAAAAATACTTATACCGTATGGAATCTATGGAACAAAATGATCATTTTATTCCTGATGGAATGAATGATTTTGAACGCAGTGTAAAACGCGTTGGCGATTGTTTGCTGGCTTTTATTGGTCTTATTATTTTTTCGCCTTTATTTTTGATTTGTTATCTCGCGGTAAAGCATGAAGATGGTGGTGCAGCCATATTCAAACAGGAACGTATTGGACGTTTTGGTCGTCCCTTCTACATTTACAAATTCCGTAGTATGAAGTTGGATGCCGAAAAGTATGGTCCGGCACTTTATGCCGGTGGTAAAGATGAACGCTTAACAAAAATCGGTAAATTTCTTCGTGAACACCATTTAGATGAGCTTCCCCAACTTTGGAATGTCTTTCTTGGTGACATGTCTTTTATTGGTCCCCGTCCGGAACGGAAGTTCTATATAGATCAGATCATGGAGCATGATCCTCGTTATCGCTATTTATTTCAGATCCGTCCGGGAGTTACTTCGTATGCTACTTTGTATAATGGGTATACGGATACAATGGAGAAGATGTTACGTCGGTTGCGGTATGATTTGTTTTATTTGGAACGTCGCTCATGGTTTTTTGATTTCAAGATACTGTTTATGACGTTTATGAATATTGTGTTTGGAAAGAAATTTTAATTAAAAAATGAATAGGTAGATGAATGTAATTCAGACTTCTATAGATGGAGTTGTAATCATAGAGCCTCATGTCTTTAATGATTCTCGCGGTTACTTTTTTGAATCCTTCAATCAGAGAGAATTTGAAGAAAAAGTCTGTAAGACGATATTCGTGCAGGATAATGAATCCAAATCGTCTTACGGCGTTATTCGTGGTTTACATTTTCAGAAACCTCCTTTAGCCCAGAGTAAACTGGTGCGTGTAGTAAAAGGGGCTGTTTTGGATGTTGCTGTGGATATTAGAAAAGGTTCTCCGACTTTCGGACAACATGTAGCCGTAGAGCTTACAGAAGAAAATCATCGCCAGTTCTTTATACCGAGAGGTTTTGCGCATGGTTTCAGTGTGTTGAGTGATGAAGTTGTTTTTCAATATAAATGTGATAACTTTTATGCTCTACAGTGTGAAGGCGCTATTGCTTGGAATGATCCGGATTTGGGGATTGATTGGAGAATACCAGCGGATAAAATTGTATTGAGTGAAAAGGATAAACAGCATTCTGGCTTGAAAGACGTTTTTAGATAGATGGCTTATTGTGGTTGATAGTTTACTAAAACTAATGTGAAGTAAATGATCATAAGTCTTTATTTGGATTAATTTATATTTTGTGAGTATAAAGAACTGCATAAAACGGATTGCCAGATTCATAGTATTAGGCATTCCGGAAATACATACTACGGCACATATAGTGTCCCTTGCTCCTAATGAATTATTAAAGGGACGTACTGCTTTGATAACAGGTGGAACTAGTGGTATAGGCTATTCTATAGCTAAGGCATTTCTTGCCAGTGGTGCAAAAGTATGTATTACAGGGCGTAATGAACAAAAACTGAATATGGCTTGTATGCAGCTCAAAGCTATTCAGCCGTCTTATGATCATTGTGTTTACGGCATAATTATGGACAACAGAAAAGTCTCGGATTTTCCGAGTAAGATAGACGATATTCTACGAATGCAGGGGGTTAATTCTATTGATATATTGGTGAATAATGCAGGTGTTTTAGGCGGTGAAATAGCTACAGCAACGGAAGAAATTTACGATGAAATATTGGATACAAATTTGAAGGGCATGTTTTTTCTATCTCAAACGATGGGGAAATATATGCGTGATAATCAGATAAAAGGAAATATATTAAATATTGCGTCATCGTCAAGTTTACGACCCGCAGTATCGGCATATACTTTAACTAAATGGGGCACAAGAGGATTAACTCTTGGATTAGCTAAAGTTTTTGCACCTTATGGCATAACAGTGAATGGTATCGCCCCTGGACCTACAGCTACTCCCATGTTGGGGAAGAATGAAGAGTCAGACATTACTTTTCTTACTAACCCCTTAGGGCGATATGCATTACCCGAGGAACTTGCCAATATGGCAGTTTTTTTGGTGAGTGATATGGGACGATCTGTAGTGGGAGATATTATTTATATGACTGGAGGCTCTGGGCTTGTGACTTTGGATGATGTAAGTTACTATTTTTAGTAACCATCTTAAATATATGCAGGAGAGTAATAAGAAAAATCGTAAGACTTGCTCCACTTTTGAGATGTTAACTAAAGTAATGCAGAATGTCCGTATCCGATAACAACAAGCGCATAGCAAAGAACACTTTTTTTCTTTATATCCGGCAGCTGTTGGTGATGGCGGTAGGTTTGTACACGGTTCGTGTGATACTTGCTGTATTGGGGGAAGAGGATTATGGTATTTACAATGTGGTAGGCGGATTCGTAGCCATGTTTAATATCTTATCGGGGGCTTTATCTGTAGCCATTAGCCGTTTTATTACCTATGAAATGGGGCAACCAGATGTCACAACTTTCCGTCTGCAACGGATTTTTTCCTCTTCGCTTGTCATACAGATTGTTATGGGGTTAATCATCTCTCTGTTGATAGCCACGTTTGGAGTATGGTTTATTGAGAACAAAATGGTGATACCTTCTGAACGTTTGGATGTTGCACTCTACGTACTGTTATTCTCCACCTTGAGTTTCTTTATTAATTTACTCAGTGTACCTTACAACGCATTGATTATTGCTCATGAGCAGATGAAAGCATTTGCTTATATCAGTATTGTAGAGGTCGTTTTGAAATTGGTTGTAGCTTATTTGCTCACGATTGCTTCATCAGATAAACTGATGCTTTATGCTTTTTGTATGGTAGTGGTTTCTTTGATTGTTCGTAGCGTTTATGCTATCTATTGTAAGCGTTGTTTTGAGGAGTGCCATTTTGTGCGAGGATTCGATAAGGAATTGCTTTCTAAAATGTTTGTATTTTCTGGATGGGCGTTCTTGGGCAATGGCGTTGTTGTTTTGAAGGATCAAGGAAGTAATGTGCTTTTGAACTTGTTCGGTGGACCAGCGGTTAATGCCGCACAAGGAATTGCAATGCAAGTTAATAACGCTGTGTACAGTTTCGTCTCCAATTTTATGATTGCATCTAATCCTCAAATCACCAAAAACTGTGCTGCCGGAGATTTGAATTCTATGCATTCTCTTATAATCCGGAGTGCGAAGTTCGGCTTTTTCATTTTGTTGATATTCCTTCTTCCACTTTGTGCTGGTATTGATTACGTACTAGGACTTTGGCTCGTTGAAGTTCCTGTTCACACGACGAACTTTGTAGTGCTTGTTCTTTTGTATTCACTCATTGAATGCTTCGTGAGTCCGCTTATTACTGGGGTTTTGGCTCAGGGAAAAATAAAGTCTTTCGAAATAGCATTGACCTTTATTTATTTGGGGAATTTTATCGCTTCATATATATGTCTAAAGATTGGTATGGCTGTCGAATCGGTTTTTGTGCTCAACATTATTTTTAAGTTTTTTGTACTTGTAGCACTGCTTTTACATTCGCATTTAAAATATGCCTTTCCCATTGCCCGCTTTTTTAAGGAGTGCTTTTTGCCGTCATTGTCAGCATTCTTGGTTTCCGGAGTTTTCGTTTGTGTCTTGCCTGGAAAAGAAACTTCGAATTTTGGAGCTTTTGTTGTGAGGACTCTGGCGATAGTGACTTTCACTTGCATGGCTGTATTCGTAATCGGTATGGCGAAGAGGGAGCGGCTTTATGTAAAAAAAAATCTGAGGGAAAAAGTTTGCAACAAGGTTTGATGTCGTCATTTATGATAAAAAATATATTAGGAGAAACAGATTATGACTAAAACAATTGAAATTACGAAAATTGTCGCAGTGGATGATACCATCAAGTACGAGATACACGACCATACGGGATTATATCTCCTTAAAAATGAGAAGATTGAGGCGTGGGTGAAATTCTATAATGCGGAAAGCTTCGGCTTTTCTCCGGAAAGTCTTCCTGAATCAATACTGGCACTGCCCGTTACACTTTACCTGATACCTGTGACATGGTTTTATGGTGTGGAGCTTGTCGTGCCTTCCATGGATAAAACACTTTGTGATAATCTTCCCACAATTTATGCCACTTATTCTAAAATCTACGGTCCTTTCAAGGAGGAGTGGTGCGGTAAGGTGACGGCTAAAACCGTTGTCGAGAATAAAATGCCTAAAAGTCGCTTCGACAATATTGTTTTTTTTTCGGGTGGTGTTGATGCAGTACACGCGGGGATAAACAATCCCGGAAAGAGAAATGTCCTTGTGAGTGTTCCGAGTATAGAGTATATGGAGAAAACAAAAGAGGAAAACTCTGGGCGGGATTTTATTAATGCCAAGATACAACTCATACGCGAGTTTTCCGCTGTCTCAGAGAGTGATTGGCTTTTGATTACAAACAATTTTGTCGTGGATGTTTTTGATGATGAAAGGATACAACGTGATTTGAAGGATTCTTTTCTTCTCAACAGTGAAGCATTCTTTTTTGATGGATGGTTTGGAATAAAATACTTAGGCAATCTCCTTTCTGCCGCACCTTTCGCTTATGCTATGGGCATAAGTAACCTGATATTGGGTTCTTCGTTTGAACAGTTGGAGGATAATTTTTATAGTAATTTGGATGGCTCGAATCCGGAACTATCGGACTCCATTAAGTTTGCCGGTATTTCTTTCGGGAAGCAGGATGGACTTTACACGCGTCGTTCTCAGAAGGTGAAGAATATCGTGGAATGGTGCAATACATGCGGGAAAAGGACGAAAATTAGGACTTGTTTTAGTGACAGTACTGAACAATGTTGTGTATGTACCAAGTGCGTGAGGACGCAACTCAATATAATATGTGCGGGTGAAAACCCTATACATTGGGGGTTCGGAAACTTTGATGAAAAAAACTTTTCGCGTCTTATACGTTCCTACCACTATCGCGAGAGAAACTTGTGTTGGCTTTGGGACATCGTGGCTTCAATAGATGATAGCAGGACTTATCCGTGCTGTGACAAGTTACTACACTGGCTCAAGAAGGTAGGCTACAAGGGGTATTCTAGGAGGGTTTGTTTTGTTATCAATCTAATGAGGATTTTAAAACTTCACAGATACCCGTACTACATGAATTCCGTGTTTCGGAAAATTACAGGAAAATAACACATGTGAGACAACTTGATAAGTTTATGTGGGGGGGCAATAAATATTGTATTTGTAGAACTCTATATTCTCATTCGTTTACTATATTCTTCTTCCGACAATATTCTTTCAGATAAAATCATAAGTAAGTAGGCATAATTAGTTTATATTGGGAATTTATCTGAATCTAAGTCTGAAATGGCACAAAGACGAATTTTAATTTATCATAGTATAAAATAATTATGCCCACCTACTTATTAATGTAATGATTAGAAAAAGATAAATTATATATGGAACAGTTTTATACAGACGAACGTAATGTGCAAATTCTGATAGCACTACTAAAGGAACATGGGATAAAAAAGGTGGTAGCTTCTCCGGGAAGTACAAATGTGACTTTTGTAGGAAGTATTCAGCAAGATTCTTTTTTTGAGATTTATTCCAGCGTGGATGAACGTTCGGCTGCTTATATCGCTTGTGGACTGGCAGCTGAAAGTGGGGAATCGGTAGCATTAAGTTGTACGGGAGCAACAGCTTCGCGTAATTACTATCCTGCGTTGACAGAAGCTTTTTATCGAAAGTTGCCTATTCTTGCAATTACATCTACGCAGGATGAGTCGAAAATTGGCCATATGATACCTCAAATTATAGATCGTACTGTTCAACCTCTTGATACAGTAAAATGTAGTGTACATCTCCAGACTGTAAAAGATGCAGCTGATGCATGGGATTGTAATGTAAAAGCTAATAAGGCGATTTTGGAACTCACCCATGGCGGAAATGGTCCTGTCCATGTCAATCTAACCACCACGTATAGCCGCAATTTTATGGTGAAGGAATTAAAGAGGGAGCGTAAGATAGAACGGGTGATGACTTATGGAAAATTTCCAGATATTCCGAAAGGGAAAATAGCTGTGTATATAGGATCTCATGTTAGGATGTCTAAGTCATTGGCGGAAAGTATTGATTTGTTTTGCGAGACACATAATGCGATAGTTGCAGTAGATCCTACTGCTAATTATACAGGCAGGTATAGAGTCCCTTATATGTTAGTGGCTCAACAAAGTATAGAGGATGAAAATCGTAATCCTGATTTGCTAATACATATTGGTGAAATGTCGGATATGGCTGGTATTGTTGGACAACCAAAGTCTGTATGGCGTGTGAATGAAGATGGGAAGATAGTTGATCGTTTTCAAACGTTACGTTATGTCTTTGAAATGCCCGAACATCTTTTCTTTGAGCATTATAGTAAAAGTTTGCTTTCCCGGCAAAATACATATTATAATAGCTGTATGGAGAAGTGTAACTACTTTTGGAATAATATTCCTGAATTGCCTTTTTCTCATATATGGGTCGCATTTCGGTTACATAATTTGTTACCCATGGGATCTGTTCTCCATCTTGGTATACTAAGTCCACTTCGTTCATGGGGATATTTTCCTATTCCGTCTCATATAGAAGTGTATTGCAATCAGGGAGGCTTTGGTATTGATGGCAATATGTCATCACTTTTGGGTGCGTCTTTAGTTCATCCCGAAAAATTATATTTCGGTGTAGTTGGAGACCTCTCTTTTTTTTATGATATGAATGTTTTGGGCAATCGTCACGTTGGTGAAAATGTGAGAATACTTCTTATTAATAATGCTTTGGCTGCTGAGTTTCATTTATTTAAACAGACAAACTTAACAAAAGTTAATGAGATAGAACGGTTTTTATCAGCTGGTGGACATTTTGGATGTAAATCTCTTGATGTGGTGAAGCATTTAGTAGAAGATTGGGGTTATGAGTATCTTACGGCATCTACCAAAGAGGATTTTGAAAAAGTGTATGAGCGTTTTATAACGCCGGATTTGACTGAAAAGCCGATGATCTTCGAAGTATTTACTGATGTGAATGATGAGAATGAAGCCTTGCGCCGTATGTATTTTATTGAATCTTCTACTAGGTACAAAGTAAAGAACGCGGTAAAGAATATAATAGGGGAGGATAGAATGGAGATAATAAAGAAGATAATCAAGAGATAAAAATAGCAACTTCGATGAAGATATATTTTCCTATCCATCTTGACGGTGGTAACCGTGGTTGTGAAGCTATAGCCAAAGGCACTGCTATACTTTTGGAGAAACCTAAAGAAGAATTAGTGGGATTATGCCGTAATCCGAAACTTGATAAACGGTTAGGTATAGACGAATTTGTGAGTTTGTGGCAATATCCTCTGTGGCTAAAAGTATATAATAAGTTCTATTGTAAGTTTAAATCTTTCATTGTAAAAGATAGGTGTAGATTTATTCAAATCTGTTTTAAACGTCATTACAAGGTATTTCTAAATAAAATGGAATCAGGCGATATCCTGTTTTCTACAGGTGGAGATATGATGTGCTATGACAACAATGAGGTGGTGTATACAAATGATACAGTACATGAGCATGGCTTGAAATCCGTGTTGTGGGGCTGTTCTATTGGGAAGAATAATTTGACACCTGAGAAGATAGCTACGTTGAAACGTTTTTCCTTGATATATGCCCGTGAGTCTCTTACGGCTACTATGCTGAAAGAGGAACTTGGACTGAATAATGTAGTAACTTTCCCGGATCCAGCTTTTATACTTGAACCGGAGAAAGTCGATTTGCCCGATTGCTTTAATAAAGGAAATGTAATAGGTCTGAACATTAGTAATTATATTTTGGGCGGTTTTGATTTCGAATCACCATTAGGAAAAGATATTGTATCGTTTGTTGAAACAATTATATACTCAACAGATAGACACATATTGCTAATTCCTCATGTGATGTGGGAGGGGCAAGATGACCGTATTGTCAGTAGAATGCTTTTTGATAAATATGAGCACACAAATCGTGTGCATTTGCTTGACAGTGCCTCATTGAATTATAGCCAGATCAGATACGTGATTTCTAAATGTTTAATTTTCATTGGAGCAAGAACCCATGCCGTTATATCCGCCTATTCCACTTGTGTTCCGTCGGTGGCTTTGGGGTATAGTATTAAGTCAAAAGGTATAGCCAAGGATTTAGCTATGTCGATGGATACGGTTGTTGATTCTAAAAATTATCAACAAGGAGCTTTTATGAAGTCTTATGACTTTGTTGATAGGCATTTAGGTGAACTTAGAAAAAAAATGGAGACGATTATTCCGGAGTATAAGGAAAACACTTATGGAATAAGAAAAGTACTTAGAGAGTTGTCTTGTAAATAACAATATTGAAAAAAAAACGATGAGTAAAAAAGTTAGGGTAATTGCTTTTTATCTTCCTCAGTACCATCCTACTTCTGACAATGATAAATGGTGGGGAAAGGGGTTCACAGAATGGACTAATGTTGGAAAAGCAAAACCGCTTTTCAGGGGACATTATCAGCCTAAAGTTCCCGCCGATTTAGGATATTATGATTTAAGATTGCCGGAAGTTCGTGAAGCTCAAGCTCAATTGGCTCTTGAAGCAGGTATAGAAGGGTTTTGCTATTACCACTATTGGTTTGGCAATGGTAAACAAGAATTGGAGCTTCCCTTCAATGAAGTACTTCGTTTGGGTAGGCCGAATTTTCCTTTCTGTTTGTGTTGGGCCAATGAGTCGTGGCATTCTAAATTTTGGAAAATAGATGGCTCTATTCATAAGAAGTGTCTCATAGAACAAAAATACGAAACAAAGGATGGACATATAAAACACTTCAACACTCTTCTTCCTGCCTTTAAGGATAAACGTTACATTTATGTTGATGATAAACCTCTTTTTATGATTTATAAGCCATTTGATTTTGAAGATGTGAGTAAATTTATTGCTTTATGGAACTTGTTGGCAAAAGAGAATGGATTGAAGGGCATACATTTCGTTGCACATCTATTTCAAAATATCAATCAAACTACAGTCGATAAATTACATCTAATGGGATTTGATTCGGTGAATACAATGGGATTGCATATCGGATTTGGCGCAAAAAGATCATTGATAAATCGTCTTTGGGGTAGGATTGAAATGGCAATCAATGGCATACCACGAGCAAAGGAATATAAGAATACCTATCCATATTTCCTTTCGGATGTTGATAAAAGCGAAGATGTGTATCCCACAATTATTCCAAATTGGGATCATACTCCACGGAGTGGTAGTGCTGGTACTGTGCTTCTGAATTCAACTCCCGAACTGTTTAAAAAACATATTCGGGAGGTCATGAATATGATAAGTCAAAAAGAAAATCAGATTGTATTTCTAAAATCATGGAATGAATGGGGAGAGGGCAATTATATGGAACCAGATTTGAAATATGGTCATGGTTACATAGATGCATTGAGAGAAGAATTGAATATTTAAAATAATAGATAATTTGTAGTATAAATGAAAAAGATAATGCTTGTTTTTGGGACTCGTCCTGAGGCTATTAAAATGGCTCCATTAGTAAAAGAGTTTCAAAAATATCCGCAAAAAATTGAGACTATTGTCTGCGTAACAGGCCAACATCGTGAGATGCTTGATCAAGTATTGCAAATATTCGAAATCTGCCCTGATTATGATTTGAATATTATGAGACAAGGACAGGACCTTTATGATGTAACAGCTCGTGTACTCACAGGTATGCGTGATGTATTGGAAGAAGTGAAACCAGATGTCGTACTTGTTCATGGTGATACTACTACTTCGACAGCATCTGCTTTGGCGGCTTTTTATCAACAGATTCCGGTGGGACATGTGGAAGCCGGTCTGCGTACACATAACATCTATAGTCCTTGGCCTGAGGAAATGAATCGTTTGATTACTGGACGAATTGCTACTTATCATTTCTCTCCGACACCATTAAGCCAACAAAATCTTTTAAACGAAGGTGTTAAAGGGAAAGCTGTCACTGTGACAGGCAATACTGTGATTGATGCGCTTTATATGGTAGTGGATAAGATAAAGAATAATAAAGAGCTGGATGTTAAACTGGAAAAGATACTGAAAAGTGCCGGTTATGATGTGAATCGAGTGGTAGATGGTAAGAAACTCGTACTTATTACCGGTCATCGCCGAGAAAATTTTGGTATTGGCTTTCTCTCGATATGTACTGCTATCAAGTATTTAACAGAAAAGTATTCAGATGTGGATTTCGTATATCCGATGCATCTTAACCCTAATGTTCGTAAATCTATTCATGAAGTATTTGGTGAAAATTTATCGAATATTGGAAATATGTTTTTTATAGAGCCCTTGGAATATCTGAGTTTTGTATATTTAATGGAGAAGTCTACATTGGTATTGACTGATAGTGGTGGTATTCAAGAAGAAGCGCCCGGTCTCGGCAAACCTGTACTTGTGATGCGTGATACTACGGAACGCCCTGAGGCATTGGAAGCAGGTACGGTGAAATTGGTAGGTACTAATTATGATAAAATAGTAAATGAGATGTCTGCATTGCTTGATGACAAGGTTTATTATGAGAAAATGAGTAAGGCAGTGAATCCTTATGGAGATGGATTGGCTTGTGGTAGAATAGTGGATAAGTTAATGTAATGGGCTCCTATCTATTTACTATTTCCATAGTATTTATATCATTTCTATTTTCATACAAAAGGCCTGATAAACGGATATTTGAATTTGTAGTGCTAGTGGTCTGTTTCATTATCTGTTTTGGATATATGACAGGTACTGATTGGCGGGCATATGAAGAAATATATGATTCATACAAAGAACCCGATAACTTTTATTGGCGATTTTTATTTGTTGAACCTTTATATTTATGTCTTAATATTATAGGGAATGAGGCACAGTTAAGCTTTTGGACTTTTTATTTGATAATTAAAGTACTTATCTTTTATAAAGTTATTAGTATTTTCAGAAGGATTTGTCCATCGAATGTTTGTCTTTTAGCCTTAACATTCTATTTAGGTTTTTGGGGAGTTATGATTTTTATAGATCCTCCGTTTAGAAATTTGATAGCAGTGTATATTTTTTTATGCTCGATTCGCTACTTTTATGAGCGAGATTTAAAAAAATATCTATTGTTGTGCTGGTTGGCAATTCTCTTTCATTACTCTGCTTTTCTGCTGATACCTTTATATTTTTGCAATCGCTCTTTTTCAAATAGAAATATTATTATTGCTTTTGTATTAGTAAACCTGTTACTTCTTGATGCAGATTGGGTGTTTGCTCTAATTGGGAAATTATTATTTTTTCTGCCACAAGTGGCTGCTAAAATTGAAAACTATACTATTGGAGGAGAAGCAGAAACAACAGGGGCAGGAAAAATATTATCATTAGGGTATTTTATTCATATTTTTTTCTTCATAATTATACTTAAGTCTAGAAAAATTATTGAGAATAGACCCTACGGAAATCTGATTTTTAATATGGGAATTCTCTATATTTTTATTTTCAGATTGGGGCTAACGGTATTGATTTTCTCCAGAATACAGCTTTTTATATCCATTTTTTATTCGATAGCTGTTGCTTTGTCGCTAATGTCAATGAAATCCAATCAAAAGCTTTTCTATGTATTTATTATATATGCGTTAGCTGTTTTTTCGAATGTAAATCAAATGAGAAGTGTGTATATGGTTCCTTATACGAACTATTTTTTTTACTTGGACGAAAATTTGTCTTTTGAAGAACGGTCTAATTATAACTTTATTCATTCTCCGTATAAAGAAATTGATAAATGAAACAGATTCTATATTTGATGCACATTCCTTGGGGATGGATAAAACAACGACCACATTTCTTTGCAGAGAAATTGGCTAAAGATGTCATTGTGGATGTTAAGTATAAACAACCTTTTAAGGTAGCTAAGAAACATCTACTAACCTCCAAAAGTGAGACAATAAGTAATTTGTTTATAGGAAGTTTCCTCATGTTTCCATTTTACAAACTACCTATATTAAAATATTTTACTTGGGGGCGGATTCAGTCTTTATCATTGAAACTTTCTTTAAAGAAGAAAGGTACGTATGACTTTATCTGGCTTACCAGTCCTGCTCTTTATCCGTCTATAGGTTGCGTGAACAGGGATGCTAAGATTATTTATGATTGTATGGATGATATTGCCGAATTTCCTTCTTCTAAATCATCTCCAGTTTATTGTAAGCAACTCATAAACTGGGAAATGGATTTAATGAAACAAGCGGATATAGTATTGTGTTCATCAGAGTATTTGAAAGAAAAAGTCATCTCGCGTTCTGGAATCAACAGGGAGGTTCATATTATTAATAATGCAATTTCTTTACCTCAAATCAGACATTTTGATAGTTTTCCTTCTAAAGTGCAAGATGCAATAAACTTGTTAAAGTCGCTTAAGTGTTCTCTTCTATATATTGGAACAATATCCCAATGGTTTGACTTTAAACTTATTTGTGAAGCTTTAGATAAGAAGGAGGATGTACAATTGGTTCTTATTGGTCCTAAGGATTGTGATATTCCTTCTCATAAACAGATTCATTATATAGGTTCCGTTGAACGACAGTATATCTATTCGCTCATGGAACAGGCTTCTGCTTTGGTTATGCCTTTTATCGTAAATGAGTTAATTCGGTCTGTAAACCCGGTAAAGATGTATGAATACATTTATATGGAAAAGCCTATCATTGCTCCTCATTACGGTGAGATGGAGAAATTTCTTCCCTATGTAAATTTATACCATGACAATGATGAGTTTATGAGTTTAGTGGATCAACTCTCTAAAAGCGAACTGCAGATTAGTTCCGAAAAGGGAAATGAAATGAAAGGCTTTGCGGAGAAGAATACATGGGAAAGTCGTTATAAAGAAGTAAAAAAGATATTGTTTAACGTTTAATTTAACTTGTTATGTCTGTTACTATATCTGTAAACGTTTTAGTTCATAATAAAATCAAGCACGTGGATGCGTTCGTACGGAATATGATAGACGCTTGTATTGATGAGGTTATTTTTTGGGATGGCGGAAGTTCTGATGGAACCTATGAACGTCTATTGGGGTACAAAGTGAAATATCCATATTTACGAGTACTTCATTGGGAACAACCCGAAAGAAGTGAATATAAACAAGGCTTTAATGAAGTTGCTCGTCGCAATCTAATGATTGAAGCGTCTTCCATGGATTGATGTCCTTATATTGGTATAGATGAACATGTGCCGATTGATTTTAAAAGCAAATTGGAAGAGAAAACAATGTCGTCTGTTTTGCTGGTAGCTTTCCCTCGTTATCACTTTTGGCAGAATGGTATTAGAGTCAATATGTCTGATGATAAAGTTTGGTATCCAGATTTGAATTATCGATTGTTTCGTCGAGATCAACGGTTGAGGTTTGGTAGCCATGATGCCAACGGATTGCATAATTATCTCTTGTATAAGGGAAAACGGGTGATGGGGGATTTAATAAGGTTAAGGTTATATATACTACTATCTAGCTAAGGAACAGGTGCTTACTATCCTTATTGGGGTTGAAAATGTTAAGCAATAGTTACGCGTGTGTGTTTCATTTGCATTACTACGATTTGAGTACTCCTAAGATAAACGACCTTAGGAGATGTGAGTTTGATAATGAAATAAAGATTGTATCATCAGAAAATGAAGGTTTGTCTTATCAATTACAAGATAAGATTGTTCCATGTATACCTGTATCAAACGTGTGTGGAGCACAGATAATTATAGAACGGTATATAAAATGAAATTTGGTATGTATGGGCGTACCCAAGGAATATAATACAACAACAGACAGTATGAAAAATACTTGAAAATTGTAGACGATTATTTATATGATATCAGTTTGTATAGCGACTCACAACGGTGAGAAGTATATTAAAAAACAACTCGAGAGCATTCTTTCACAACTTAGCTTTTCGGACGAAATTGTAATTTCGGATGATGGCTCAACAGATCAAACGATCAAATTGATTCAGTCTTTCGAAGATAAGCGCATAAAAGTTCTTACCTATAAACAGCATTTTGATTATTCAAAGTTCTATTTGTCCTCCTACTATTATGCAACTGCCAATTTCTATAATGCGTTGAAATATGCGCAAGGAGAAATTATTTTTTTGGCAGATCAAGATGATATTTGGGTGGAAAACAGGGTTTCAGTTTTTATGGAAGCGTTGAAAAGGGCCGATTTTGTTACATCTAATTTTTCTATCATAAACGAAGTAGATGAACTTATAGATGAATCATATTATAATGAGAATCCGTATAATAATCTAAATTTTGTAAAAATATTGAAGAACCTTCCTTTTAGAGGATGTTGCTCTGCTTTTAAACGAGATGTATTGCAAGCGGCTTTACCTTTTCCAGAGAAACTTTTTTTACATGATTGTTGGATTGGATTGAACGCTTGTTTTAATAATTTCAAGATTGAATTTATAGAAACTCCTTTGCTCCTTTATAGGAGACACTCCAATAATGTGAGTGATTTGAACTCACCCAATAATTTGTTATTTAAAATTTCATATCGTTTGAAATTAGTGTGGTATGTCTTAGTTAATAGACTGGTAAAACGATGAAGAAACTATTATTTATATCTTCCCGTCCAATTTTTCCGATGATTGGTGGAGATCAAATACGAACTTTCCAAAGTTTACGATTGCTAACGAAGTATTTTAATATTCATCTGATTATAATAACTCCTACAGATATTTCTAAAGAAAGAATGGCGGAATACGAGAAGTATGGTACTTGTAGATATTTTAAAATGTCAAAGAGGGAACATTTTGTGTCTGCAATGAGATTCTTGTACAATGCTCTTCCAGTACAGGTGAATTATTACTATTCTAAAAAAGTGCAGAATTATATAGAATCAATTGTAGATAATTATGATATAGTATATTGCAATAATTTGAGAACAGCAGAATACTTCAGGAGGCATACGTCTGTGAACCGTGTAATAGACTTTGTAGATGCCATCTCTATGAATTATGAAAAGGCTCGTAAGCATGCTAATTTATTGATGAAGGTTGTCTATAATATAGATTATCATCGCTGTAAAGCTTATGAATCACTTTTATTACAAGAATTTGATTGTGCTTCTGTTATATCGGATGTTGACAAACGCTATATATTGCGCAATTCAAAGATGGAAAAAGGAATTCAGGTTATTGGTAATATGGTGGATATATCTGAATACGTGCAAGAAATAGAAGGGCATAATCTGGCTTTTATTGGTAAAATGAGTTATGCACCTAATATATTGGCTGTAAGTAATTTTGTGAAGAATGTGCTTCCCTTGGTCAGAAACAAAATTCCTGATGTTACTTTCTACATTGTGGGAGCTTCTCCCTGTAAAGAGGTGCTTAAACTTCATGATGGCAAAAGTGTAATAGTAACAGGTTTTGTTGAGGATATAAGTGAATATTTTAATTTAGCATCTATTATCGTTGCTCCGATGTTGTCCGGTGCAGGCATACAGAATAAGATAATACAGGCTATGGGACGTGGAAAATGTGTTGTAACAACTCCCATTGGGGCTGAGGGGCTTATCATAAAAGATGAAATAGCCATAGAAAAGAATGATAATGATATGGCTGAGAAAATTATTTTTTTATTAAATCGTAAAGATGTGCGATGTGCTATGGGGCGGAACGCAAGAAAATATGTGCAACAGCACCTTTCATTAGATGCAATATCTCAACAATTCTATGAGTTAATTTCCCCTTTATTATAACGATATTCGTTTTTACCTAATTATATTGTTCTCAGAGTGTAAGACTATAATCTCGGTGACAAAAAGCGAGAATGCTGCATGAGTAGTTTACTTTACAATATTTTTTTTATGAATATAATAAGGACTTTTATAGATGGAATTATGCTTATTGAACCACAAATACATAGTGATTCTCGTGGCTATTTTTTTGAATCCTTCAATCAAAAAGAATTTGAAGAGAAAGTTTGTAAAACTACGTTTGTGCAAGATAATGAGAGTAAATCTTCTTTCGGTGTACTACGTGGTTTGCATTTCCAGAAGCCACCATTTGCTCAAAGTAAATTAGTGCGTGTTGTGAAAGGGGCTGTATTGGATGTAGCAGTAGATATCAGAACCGGTTCTCCAACTTTCGGTCAGCATGTTTCCATAGAACTTACAGAGGATAATTACCGTCAATTTTTCATTCCTCGTGGTTTTGCCCATGGCTTTAGCGTTTTGAGTGAAGAAGTTATTTTTCAATATAAATGTGATAATCTTTATGCTCCTCAATATGAAGGTGCTATTGCTTGGGATGATCCGGATTTAGGCATTGACTGGCATATTCCTAAAGATAAAATGCTACTAAGTGAAAAAGACAAAACACACCCTAGGTTAAAAGAGGCGGAATGGTTATTTGATTATTCAGATATGCTTTATTGTGTTCCTGAATAATTGATGATCATGAGAATATAGAAATGCGAATATAATTTATTAGGGAATAATAATGGATATAAATTATAAGATTATTGATACCCAGCGAATCATTGATTATATTACTTCTTTTCCTAAAGGTGTTTCCGTAGAGGAGATCATTCAAAATTCCGGTGCTGACAAGTTACGAGTATATCCCGCTCTTTTTGAATTGGAACAGAGTGGATTCTTGGAAGTACTGAAGAGGGAAGAACTTGGAGCACCAATAATGGTACGTAAGAGAATACATTAACATAAGCGACAGGTAACAGCGGTTATTTTGTTTTAGGCAGCAGCCGGGATTACTCCGTAATAAGGAGTGGTTCCGGTTGTTTTATTTAGTTGTGACATAAAATAAATATAAAACGGATACTTACAATTAAAGGAAGCATAGAATACATTAGTAGCTGTATGTATTTGTTGCCGATGACTATCGGTACTTTTAATAATATGGCAATAAATCTTGCTAGTTTCATTTTTTTTTCGTCCTTTGCTAAAAATGTAGATGCAAGCCGAATGGAGAAAATTTGTATAAAAGGGTATAAATCCTTTCAAGACATAACACTTGAATTGGGGCAAATTAATATACTTATTGGTTCTAATGGTTCCGGTAAGAGTAATTTCTTGTCGTTTTTTGAGTTCTTGAATAAAATATACGAACAGAAGATGACTGAATATGTAGCGTTGAACGGTGGGGTGGACAAGTTCTTTCATAAAGGGAGCAAAGTAACAGATGTTATTCAGGCAGAAGTGTTTTGGAAAACTAACCGTTATCAAATTCAGTTGAAAGAAGGAGACGGCAGATTTGTGGTGGCTCATGAAAAATTGGGCTATGCTGCTGGAAGTATGATATATTATAATGATATAGCCAACTATACCAATGAAGCAGGCATCAAACAATACAAAGGGCTGAAGCGTGGAGACTATATCAATAACTATCTGACAGAAATAAAGAAATATCATTTCCATGATACCGGCAAGACCTCTCCGTTTACAAAAGAAAGCCATATACAGAATGACCGTTATTATCTGTATGAAAAAGGAGATAATTTGGCAGCTTTCCTTTATGCCATTCACGAGGAAACTCCAATTGTGTACAATCGTATCGTGAAAGTGATTCAAAGTATCGCTCCTTATTTTTCCGATTTTTATTTTCATCCGACAGCCGCCAATACGTTGCGTCTGCAATGGAGAGATAAGTATAGTTCAATGGTGTATGGACCCACTGACTTTTCGGATGGTACCATTCGCTTTATAACTCTGGCAACATTGTTTTTGCAACCTACTCCTCCCAAAGTTATCATTATAGATGAACCCGAGTTGGGATTGCATCCCGTGGCGATACAAAAATTGGCAGGTATGATGCATGTCGCAGCTTCAAAAGGTACACAAATTATTGTGGCTACACAAAGCACCGACCTGCTCTGTCATTTTGAACCTGAAGAAGTGATTACAGTTAATCAGGTTGGAGGAGCGACCCAAATGGTTCGCCTCAATAGTGAAGAACTGAATCATTGGCTGGAAGATTATACTTTGGGCGATTTGTGGAAGCAGAATATCGTGAAAGGAGGGCAACCTGAATGAACAGACTCATTATAGTATGTGAAGGTGAGACGGAGCAGGAATTTTGCAAGGATGTGCTGGCGTCCTATTTTCGAGAAAAGAATATCTATATAGAATATCCCACAAATAGAGAATGTCTATGATAAAATGAAGTGCTTGTTCTGCCGGATGAAGAATGATATGCCGGAAGAATTAAGAGATCGTTTTATACCATATATTCAGTTACACGAATTTGAAGGACTGCTTTTTAGTGATATTTCTGTATTTAAGAATAATTTTACTTCCGATGAACTGCAATTTAGTGAATTAGAAGAGGCTGTGAAATCGGCTGATACACCGGAAGAAATAAATAATGGTCCGGCTACTGCTCCATCTGTACGTTTGATGAAGGCGATTGCGGGTTACAACAAAGTGGTATATGGGGCTTGCCTTGCTTCGGAGATCGGCTTAACTTCTATTCGTAGCAAATGTAAGCTGTTTGATGAATGGATTACTCTGTGCTTGTTGTAGATAAATACCTTACCCATAATACTTTATAATAAACTTTGGAATAACCGTCCTGGTTATCCAGTTTTCTTTGGCTATTCTTGAATATATCCTCACCTTTGCATCGTTGGCCAACACAAGAATACGTAAAACGAAGTTGAACTAAAATGTAAAAGGAGGAAGATTATGCCTTTATTGTATTATGCGAGACAATCGCAGTTGAAAACGAAAGATGGGGTTAAGCAGTGGCACCTAACATTGAAGAAAGTAGGAAGAGCTGTAAGTTTACAACAGTTGGGAGAGATGGTAGCTGAGAAGTGCTCGGCAACGCCGGGTGATGTACACAACGTAATCAGGAACTTGATGTCGGTGATGCGGATGCAGCTGCTGAATAGCCGTACGGTTCGTTTGGATGGTTTGGGGACATTTACGGTGATCGCGCGGACACGGGGCAAGGGGGTGGATAAAGAGAAGGATGTGAATCCGAATCAGGTAACATCCTTGCACTTCATGTTTACTCCTGAATATACGCGTCCGGCGGCATTGGGAACCACGCGTGCATTGTGGCAAGGTGTGGAATTTGAAAAGTGGACGGGTGGAACTGCTACTGATGGAAATGAAGGTTCCGATGATGGTAACGGAGGAAATGCCGGTGGTGACGGAGGCCTCGATGAGAATCCACTTGGGTAAGTGGAGAATTGAAAGTTGGGGCTGCGCAGTCCATTTATTATTAAAGCACAAAGTAATTAACATGAAAAAAGTGGTTTGGAATAAGATTCTGAAAATTGTAATAGCAGTGGCTTCGGCTATATTAGGAGCTTTGGGAGCTAATGCGATGAATATGCGATAAAAATATCGTGATTATAAAAATGAACGGCGGGAATATGGTTTGATGGACTATATCTCACCGTTTTTTTCTATATCGGGGTACTATATACACTTGCTATTTCGTCAAAATTAACACTAAAACGTAAAAAAGCAGCTTGAATTATAGTCTCTTTTTTGATTTAAAATATTGATAGGTAGTTTGTTGTGCAAATTGTAAATCAAAATACTGAATTCGAAATGTATATTGCCTTTTTTCTCCCTATTTTTGAAGAGCAGATAATTGCTATTATTAATTAATACCTTATTTGTTATGTTATTATGGAAACTCAAAAAGAAAGCATTATGGCAGATGTCAAGAAATTAGCACCATTCATCCAGAGGTGGGAGGGTGGCTTCGTAGACGATCCCGACGACTTGGGAGGAGCAACCAACATGGGTGTTACTATAGCAACCTACAAGGTATATCGCAAACGGAAAGGACTTTCCGAACCTACAGTAGACGATTTGAAACATCTATCGAATAATGAGTGGATCGATATCTTGAAGAGCTTGTATTGGGATAAGTGGAAAGCCGATCAGATAAAAAGCCAATCTGTTGCCAATATTTTGGTAGACTGGGTATGGGCTTCAGGAAACTATGGTGTCAAGATACCACAAAAACTGCTTGGAGTTACAGCCGACGGTATTGTGGGAAAAAATACCCTTGCCGCTGTCAATAACTATCCTTCACAGCACGAACTTTTTGACAAGATAAGACAGGAACGCTTGGATTACATTGACCGTATCTGCAAGAGCCGCCCGACGAACGAGAAATACAGACGTGGTTGGTGCAACCGTATCAATAACCTCTATTTCGAAGAATAATGATAAGGCGAATTCTTACATATTATGCAGCCTCTCTGGATGAGTACTTGCACCACAAGTTCCCGCAGCCCGAAGGTATGGCGGAAGTGGGATTCATTGGCAGTGGTGCGGGCGAAAAGCCTTGCAAACTGATTGTTTCACTTGTCAATATTGAGCGTGAAACGGCAGGAGGCATCTCGGCAGGCATCAGTCGTAACAGTTCGGACTATATGCGGACGTTTGCGCCGTTATTGCTGAACCTCGACTTGATGCTTGCTGCTGTATATGACGAGAAACGATACGCCGAGTCGCTTTCCGTATTGTACGAATCGTTACTTTTTATTCAGTCGCATCCCTATTTTGAACTGGATGGGCAGAAATATACGGTAGAGATCGTCACACTTTCGGTACAGGACATTAATAATATCTGGACCACGCTGGGCGGACAATATTATCCGTCGGTGATGTGCAAGCTGCGCAGGCTTGCGGTGGATGCGGAGGAAGCCGTCAGCAGTGGTGGTATTGCCCGTGAACCATCGGTCAGCGTAACAAAATAGAAAGGAGAAAAAACAAATGAGCCAATATATAGCCATAGCTGCCATACGTATCGAACACAATTATTACAATCCGCCCGAAAACAGTTTTGTGGGATTAGAGCCGACGTCCGAAACCAAAAAGTTGATGAAACAGCGGGGAGTGATGTTGAGACAAAGTCGTGGAAATGAGTGGCAATGGATCATGGCCGATGATGCATCGGGATTTGCAGATAAGGATGTACTGGAGTTATCTATGATTGTGAAGGACCCTTGTTTTCTGCAACAGATAGAGAGTGACGGATATGACCCCGACAGTTTTTACAAATTCAATGCGGAAAACGGATTGGTGGAAGTGAATGCCGACTTTGTATGGAGAAAGGATACGAACGGGCAGAAGTTGAAAAATGAGTTTTGCCGGATTGTTTTGAAACCGGTAGAAATGGTATCGGAGAAGTTGCGAATGCTCTATATGAAAGTAGAGCAATTGGGAAAAGAAGAGATACGGGAAGAAAACAATGTACAATTCGCAGCCATAAAACAAGAAATAAGGCAGTTACAGGAAATCTGTTGTCCGAAATTTACTATCCGATTTTGTTCCTGTGCGTATTATTGGGAGTATCTGTGTGTATTCAAGGATGAGAATGATATGCGGGGAAAGGATCTCAGACTGCGAACTCGCGAAAATGTAGTGGCTTTCGGAGCGCCGGAAAAGTATGAGAAAACAAGCTTGGGAACCAATGTCTGGAGACTTGTTTCTACAGGACGGATCAAAGCGAAGGAGCGGTACGACATGCCGATGCAACTTTATATTGGCAGGATGTTGGAAAGCCGGTTCATTTCACCGCCGCAAATAGGGAAATTCCAGTCGGATTCTCCGCATACCCTAAGAGAAGTATGCTATATTAAAGAACAATAATTATAAATTTTAAAACTGATAATTATGGGAAGCATGAAAACTCCCGGCGTTTATATCATAGAGAAGAACGCCTTTCCGAACTCAGTGGTGGAAGCGCCAACCGCTATTCCGGCTTTTATCGGCTATACCAAGCAGGCCGTGAACGGGAATAATGACCTGAAGAATGTGCCGTGGAAAATTTCATCGATGACGGAGTATATACAGTATTTCGGTGGGGGGCCTGACTTGAAGTTCGAGGTAGATATAAAGGATGGCTCACTCTGTATTGAAGGAAAAAACTGTTATACATTATACTACAACATGCTGCTGTTTTTTGCTAATGGTGGTAGTACCTGCTACATTGTTTCAGTTGGCAGTTATGAGGATGCTTTGAACAAAAATGCTATGCTCACTGGATTGGAAAAGCTGACCCTTGAGCAGGAGATTACGCTGGTGGTCATACCTGAAGCTGTAAATCTGAATAGTAATGAAGAGTTTAGGGATATACAGCAACAGATGCTTTCTCATTGTGGTGACAGAATGAAAAACCGTTTCGCGCTGCTTGATATTTATCCGAAGGCAGATGAAAATACAAACATAGAAGACCAAGTAACTATCTTTTGTACTAATATCGGTTCCAATTTTTTGTCTTATGGCGCAGCCTATTTCCCTTGGTTGAATACTTCGGTAGTGGGAGATCGGGACTTGACGGGCGATGTGTTTGTATGGACTGATAATATTTATGCTAACCGAAACAAACTCTCCGATATTGATCCCGCTTTTTCCGGCATAGTGACGGCTTTCTGTGAAAGGACAGACGTGTTTGAGCTTGAAAAAGATGCAGTAAAGAAAGTGAATAATCATACTTTTGAATTTGCTGATGTTGTGGCAGGGAATATTGCAAATAAGGAAGGAAAAATAATTGGTGTAATGACGGTGGATGATATCACTAAAGAGGGGGAAACAGAGGTGATAAGTAAAAGAATAGAGGTTGTTTGGGTTCCTTCCACTGACAATATTGCAAATAAACAGGCCTTCCATCAAGCGTTGTACAACGGTTCATCCGTTTATAAGCAGGCTATAAAAGGTGTGCTGAAAAAATTGAACCTGCTTCCCCCGTCTGCAGCTATGGCAGGAATTTACACTATGGTAGATAATAGTCGCGGTGTATGGAAAGCCCCTGCCAACGTAACGTTGAGCTATGTGGACAGTCTGGTAGAAGACATCGACGACGATCAGCAGGCCGATTTGAATGCCCCTGCTCATGGAAAGGCCGTCAATGTGATACGCCTGTTTCGTGGCGAGGGTATAAAGGTGTGGGGAGCACGTACACTGGATGGAAATTCCTTGGATTGGAGGTATGTGAATGTACGCCGCACCCTGCTATTCCTGGAAGAATCGATAAAGAATGCTGCCCGCGCTTATGTATTTGAGCCGAATGTTGCCGGTACATGGATTAACATGAAGTGCATGATTGAGAATTTCCTGCGTAGTGTGTGGAAACGTGGCGGACTGGCAGGCGCGACTCCTGAAGATGCCTTTGAGGTGCATATAGGCTTGGGCGACACCATGACTGCTGAAGATATATTGGACGGTATCATGCGTATTACAGTTCTCGTAGCTGTTACCCATCCTGCCGAATTCATTGAGATTACATTCCAGCAGCAGGCACAAAAGAGTTGATAACCGATTGTTGAACTTAAATTATAAGAATCATGGGAGAATATAAGACCCCCGGTGTTTACATCAAAGAGAAGAATGCCTTCGGTAATTCCATAGTGGAAGTTGAAACCGCTATTCCGGTCTTTATCGGCCTTACCGGGACAGCTCAGGATGGAACCTCGTCTTTGCTGAACAAGCCGGTGCGGATTTCATCAATGACGGAGTACAACACGTATTTCGGAGGTGCACCCACACCTCAGTTCATGCTTTCTTCTGAAGAGATTAAGGATGATGACGAGGATAAATATTTGTTTTGTTTTCCTGATAATGAAAAGAAAATGGCTTTGAAATGCAAAGCGCCAGAACATATTTATACCTTGTATTATCACATGGTGCTGTTTTTCGCCAATGGCGGCGGAACGTGCTATGTAGTTTCATTGGGTGGATATAACGCTGATTTTTATGAGTCGTATTCGGCTAATAAGGACACTGTGTTTGCCAATATCAAAAAAGAACAGGACATCACAATGGTGGTAGTGCCGGAAGCGGTAAACTCAGCCAACTGTATGAATGTCTATACTGATTTGTTAAAGGAATTGGCCGATAAGCAAAAATATTTTGCTTTGCTGGATGTGCCAATGGGAGCGGGTGCTAAGACAGAGGAAATTTCAGACTCGTTTGGAGCAGGCATAGGTACTACAAACCTGCAATATGCGGCAGCTTATTATCCCTGGCTCGAAACTTCGGTATTATCGGACACTGACATTGATGGAAGGGTGCTGGTCTGGACCTATAATGTAGATACCACTTCAATGACCTTTAGTGGCGATTCAAAGGTGGATGAGTATATCAAAAAGTGCTTTACTATGATAAGCACAGAGAAGGATGCTACCGGTAAGGTATTGAAAGCGGGCGATATTCAACAAGTTAAGACAGATCTTCATAATGCCCTGTTGCAGAATTGGCCGCAATACAAATTGCTGGCGAAGAAAGTGAAAGACTATTTGAACCTGTTGCCTCCCTCGGCTGTAATGGCCGGTGTCTATACGATGATAGATAATACACGCGGTGTGTGGAAAGCTCCCGCCAATGTATCCGTTAGCTACGTGAACAAGCCCGCTGTCCCTGTTACAGACAAAGACCAGGAAGTATTGAATATGCCAATGAGCGGAAAGGCTATCAATGCCATCCGCACTTTCCCCGGCGAAGGTATCAAGGTATGGGGTGCCCGTACATTGGACGGCAATTCGCAAGACTGGCGTTACATCAACGTTCGCCGCACGATGATTTTTCTGGAACAATCGGTTAAGAATGCCGCTCGTGCCTATGTATTCGAACCGAACGATGCTAATACATGGATCAACATGAAGTGCATGATTGAGAATTTCCTACGCAGTGTGTGGAAACGTGGTGGACTTGCGGGTTCAACACCTGAAGAAGCTTACGAAGTGCATGTCGGTCTGGGTGATACCATGACAAATGATGATATACTGGAAGGAACTATGCGCATTACGGTATTGGTAGCTGTTACTCGTCCGGCAGAGTTTATCGAAATCACTTTCCAACAGCAGGCGCAGAAGAGCTGAGAATAATTAAAAATTAACAATTAAAAATTAAAATATTATGGCAGATAATGGATCAGCACAGAGTCAGGACACTAAGATGTGGCCGTTACCGAGTTTTCATTTCAAAGTGACATTGGGAAGTGTGGGTGAAATATCTTTCAGTGAAGTGTCGGGGCTTGAAACCGAATTCGAGGAAATCACCTATCGCGCCGGTGACAGCAATGATTTCACAAAATTGAAGATGCCCGGGCTGAAGAAAGTGAGTGACATCACTTTGAAAAAAGGTATATTCGTTTCTGATTCCCAACTATGGAAATGGATTGGTAATGTGAACATGAATATCATCCAACGCGAAAACGTAACCATCAGTTTGCTGGATGAGTCACATTCAGCCGTAAAAACCTGGTCGTTGACAAATGCCTGGCCGAAGAAGATTACGGTGGAAGGCTTCAAGGCCGATGGTAACTCAGTAGCTATGGAAACATTGATTCTGGCACACGAAGGAATACAGATTAGTGAATGATTTTTATAGATTATGATTGAGAACCTTGCATGGAAATTTCTGCCACCCTATGAGTTTTACTTTCGGGTGTGTTTTATGGAGAGACTTGTCTCACTGTTTTACGCCTCGTTTACGGAAGTCAGCGGTTTAGGGTGGAACTATGAAAAACAGACACAGACGGGATCGGAGAATACTGCCCAAGAATTGCCTAAAGCAATCAAATATGGCAAAATAACTTTGAAATCACCGCTTGTGCCTTTGGCTGCACCGTTTGAAATCTGGGTGAATGACTGTTGTAACAGTTTGAACATGAAAAATGCCAAAGATCAGATTATTGCCCTGGATATGGTCATTACACTACAAAGTCAGGCCAATGTTCCGGTTGCAGCTTGGCTGTGTTCGCACTGTTATCCGATAGGATGCTCACTCAGTGGATTGGATGCCGCAAGAAGTGGACTTGCAATGGAAACTGTCACTCTGAATTGTAATCGGTTAGAACGTAAACTGTAGAAATTATGCCTGTTGTTATAAAAGAAATGCATATCAGGACGGTTGTAGAAAAACGAATCGTCACGGAGGTGGAAGTTTCGGAAGAGCTTATCCGAAAGATTGAAAATCGCGTAAGGGACAGGTTGGATGCAGAAGATAGCATCCGACCCGGTTCCCGGCAGTGGCAGAGAAAGAAGAATGAGCGTTAGTAATGCATAAAGAAAAAGTGAAATGGGACAGATGACCATCACAGCCTATACGGACGAGAATTTCAGTAGCGAATATAAATCTGCGCTGGAACTTCCCATCAATCCCGATAAGGTGAAGTTCACGAAAGGAATCCAATATGCGGAGGACAAGCAGTTAGGGAGCTTGAACGGGTCGAATGTATATGCACGTTACCGTCCGGAAACCCTTTACTTTGAGTGCCTGCTCGATATGACCAATGCCTTGGATGATGATCGTGAGAAGAAACCCGTTCACGATGTGGTGAACGATCTGGAACAACGCCTCTATTGCTATAATAGTGAAGGGCATCGTCCATCGTTCGTCAAGGTGCAGTACGGTGACATTCTTTTTTTCGGGCAACTCAAGACGCTCGAAACGGAATATACTTTGTTCGACTTGGATGGTATACCTCTCCGCGCTGAATTGAAAGTGACACTGACGGGCTATTGCAGTCAGAAGGAAGAAAATAAAAGATTCCCGAAACGTTCGCCCGATGTGTCTCGGATGGTCACGCTGAAGGAAGGGCAAACACTGGCAGCCCTATGTAATGAAGTTTATGGTGACCCGCTCCTTGTGGGCGAAGTTGCCCGATTTAATAACCTGAACGGTTACAGGAACGTACCCAGCGGTACGAAGATCCTGTTGCCGATGTTAAAAAAATAATTAAAATTATGGCTGAATCGCCTTCTGTACACAAAGACCGCGTACTAGCTTGTTCCGTTTATTGTAACGGGAGCAAACTGAAAGATGAGTACGCTTTGGTTTCCGCTATGGTGCATCAGGAACTGAACCGCATTGGCAAAGCAACATTGAAGTTTAATGCCGGAAATATGGACAAGCAGACTTTTGACGAGAGTGATGCCGACCTTTTCAAGCCGGGCAATACTATCCGTCTGGATGCAGGCGATATTGACAAGGAAGATACGCTATTCGATGGTGTGATTATTGGGTTACGCATCATCACCGATAGGGATTTTCGTTCCTATATGTTGGTGGAGTGTCGTGATTATGCCTATTCCGCAACGCAAGGACGTAAGAATCGTATTTTTGAGAAGAAGAAGGACTGTGACATCATTAAGGAAGTATTGTTGGCTTACGGTAGTGTGGAAGTAGACTCCACACCCTATCAGCACCCCACGCTGGTACAGTATTATTGTTCCGATTGGGACTTTGCCCTTTCGCGTGCCGATGCCAACGGCCTGTTCATCTTTACTGACGGTAGTAAGATTAAGGTGAAGAAGCCCGATGTGAGTGCGTCGCCTGTACTGACTGTAACTTATGGTGTCGACTTGACTGCTTTTGACCTTGAACTGTCCGCTGATGACCAGTTTACGCAATATGAAGCGATGTCTTGGGATCCCGCTACACAGAAAGCTGTGAAAGTGTCCGCTAGTTCCCCCTCGCTCAATAAGCAAGGGGACTTGCAGCCAAAGAACATTGCCACAGGCGATAGCTTTTTGTTGCAAACTGATGCTCCTACAGACGAGAAAGCGTTGAAGCAATGGGTGGATGGCATGGCATTGAAAGCTGGATTGGCACGTTATCAAGGATCATGCAGCTTTTACGGTTCCGCCAAGGTGGTGCCCGGTTGCATCATCGAACTGAAAGGCTTGGGCAAACGATTCAACGGCAATCTGTTTGTCGGCTCAGTGACGCATACTATCGAGAACAACGAATGGATGACCGAAGCGGGTGCAGGCGTTTCATCCCTGAACATTACTGATGAAACGGATGTGGTATCGCCTTCCGCTTCCGGTTTTCTGCCCGGTTTGCAGGGACTTCATGCGGCAGTGGTAAGGAAACTGGACGGCGATCCGCTGAAAGAATACCGTATTCAGATAGAATTGCCATGGATGGATGGAAAGAACAAGCTGCTTTGGGCAAGGCTCTCCACTATGTACGCCACAAATGCGTCAGGTAACTTCTTCCTGCCCGAACCGGATGATGAAGTGGTGGTGGGCTTTATGAATGAAGACCCCGGGCATCCCATCATATTGGGTGGGGTGTATGGTGAAAAGCACAAACCGCCTTATGAATACGAGGCAAAGAATAATACGAAAGCCATCGTTACCCGTGAGAAGATGCGAATAGAATTCAATGAGGAAAAGAAGGTGATAACGATTTCTACTCCCGGAAAAAACACGGTGGAAATCAGCGATGATGACAAGCATATCAAGTTGACCGACCAGAATAAGAACGAAATTGTGATGAACAGTAGCGGTATTTCCCTCTCGTCGGCAAAAGATATCACACTGAAAGCGAAAGGCGCCATCACAATAGAGGCCACTTCAAAAATCAACGCCACCGCCAAGCAGGATGTCAGCCTGGAAGGACTGAACGTGAAAGTGCAGGCTAAAATAGGCGCAACTGTTAAAGGTAACGCCACAGCGGAACTTTCAGCTTCAGGCCAAACTACTGTTAAAGGCGGAATGGTCATGATAAACTAATGGACAATTAGGAAATGGATTTTTAATTTATAACTTTTAATTTGAAAATTATGCCTCCAGCAGCAAGAATAACTGATATGCACACCTGCCCCATGCAGACCCCGGCGTTTCCCTCGCCGATACCGCATGTGGGCGGACCGATAGTCGGCCCAAGTGTGCCGAATGTTTTGATAGGGAAATTGCCCGCAGCCGTCATGGGCGACATGTGCACCTGCGTGGGACCGCCGGATACAATAATAAAAGGTTCATCCACTGTAATGATAGGTGGCAAACCTGCAGCTCGTATGGGTGACAGCACCGCACATGGTGGCACGATAGCCGCCGGATGTCCAACAGTGATGATAGGTGGATAAAGAGTATGAGCGAAAAGAATAATATATTGGACAATGATGGCTTTCTGGGAAAAGGTTGGAACTTTCCGCCCACGCTGACAGAAAACGGTGTAAAGATGGTGTCTGATGAGGAGGATATCCAGCAAAGCTTGTATGTTCTGTTGAGTACGTCGCCCAGCGAACGGGTGAACCGCTATGACTATGGTTGTCCACTCCGTAAGTATACTTTTGAGGTGATGGATACGGAAATAGTAACGCAGATGCGGGATGACATTACAAGGGCGGTTATGCTTTTTGAACCGCGTATCACGCTGGAGGAAGTTTCTTTTGAAAAAAAGGAGGAGGAAGGAGTGTTACTGATAAAATTGGTGTATACCATTGTTAGGACGAATAATCGGAGTAACATGGTTTATCCGTTCTATTTGAATGAAGGGACAGGTATAAACAACATAGATATGTGAGAAGACTTAGGAAAGGGACTTCGGCAAACTGAATATAAACAATTAAAATTTGAGCAACATGTATGCAGTTAGACAGCATAAAGAATATATTAGTAGGATACTTCGTTTTGCTAAAAAGGATGATGCTCAACGATTGGCTTTTTTGAATAATAATTCTAATGCCTTAACACGAATAAAATTAAGCAATTGTACCCAACGTAGTATTAAGAATACATCACTCACTAATGCAAATGAACTGATTCAAAGAACTGAAAAAAAATCTTTGTTTCAATTAGGAGTAAAGGTACCATTTGAAGATAAAATAATAACAACTCAAAATTGTAAAAATAAACAATTAAATAAAGCATTAATTCAACGGATAGTTCGAATAGGTAAGAAGAAAATAAAAGGAACAGGTTATTTAAGACAATTATTAAAAGCTCTAAATTGGCCTATAAATAAAAAAAGTGTTCTTTTTCAAGAACTTGAAGCATTGGCTTTAGGGAAAAATATTACTGTATTTAAAACTTGGGATGAGGCATTCAAATATTTGTCTGAACCAAAAATTCTTGTTAAATGTAACGATGTCATAAGCATTATCAAGAATACTACAGATCTTTTAATTTGGTTAGGAAGTTATCCCTCGTCTCATTTTCCGTTAATTTCATACGCAACTTCTGATATATTAAATAACGCATTGGTTTCATTAGAAAAGCAAATGCAGAGTTACCTGTATATTGGTAAACAAAGAGTCTGGAATGCTGTATATATAGCGTCCCAGACTTCATATGATTCTTCACGTGATAAAGAGTGGGGTGAGTTAGAATTAGTTGAACGAGAAGACTTAGCAGGGAAGAAAGATGAAATTCCTGGTAGATATAGAAGGAAAATTCCTGCAGAGATGTATCTGAGTATGATAGAAAGTCTAAAAAAATCTCTAAGTGGATATAACCTAGTTGGTGTACATGCTACTACGATGGAAAGAATGGCTTCCTTAGTTAAAAATGGAGTTGATGTATCACAGATAAATACAGAAAATGGTTCAGGAAAAGGGAAAGGATTTTATATTATTCCAGGGACAAATTTAGACCGAATTACAAAAGAGGCAAAAGTGTGGGGCAGTCATGTAGTAGCTGTTTATCTTCCTGAAGAAGCAATTGTTAAGGTTGCACAAGATGGAGAAAATGTTGATACATTAGAACTCGGAAATGAAACAAAAGGAAAGTTTTATTATTCTTTTGGTAAGCTGGAAGCTGTAATTCCTCCCTCGTTATGTGCTGATGTTAGGATAGTTGTGGATCCCTCAGATATTAGTATGGGTAATACCGAATACGAAGCCGAAATGTACAATAATGAGTTCGGCTTTTTAAATACTGAGGCCTCTTTGTAGCATTGAATGTCCGCCTTGGCGGATTTGTAATTTGATAGCCATGAGTATTAGGTATTGCAATCCACAATAACGTAATGAAAATGAACAATGTGGGATTGCAAATCCGATTGAATGCGAAGATTAAACGAAGAAAAGTCAGAAAGTTTATGTGTGGGTATTGATGAGTAATCATTTTCATACGATTGTGAGAGCAGGTGAGGATAAATAAGTTATCTGTATAGTTAGATAATGTGGGAGATGAGTGGTTACTGGAGGTGATGGTGACATGATATATAGGCTAAATGTGAGTTGGAGTAAATGGAAACCAATCTGATCGGGTCTTACTGTATAGTTTAAAGAGGATAAGGTGATGATAAAAAGAATGACATACGAGCTGAAAGGTATGTTCTGCACATACTTTGAAACAGATTATGTACGGCTGGACGACTTTCCTACATTGGAAAGCGATTGGGGCAGGCTATTGCACCGCTTGACCAAGGCAGACGCTCTCTTACGCTATGGTGACGGAGAAGAAGACACATTGCGCTCCATGTTGGAGAATCATGTGCTGACCGTACTTTGCGATATCGCCCGCAAGAAGCTGTCGAACTATGGTAACAGCTTTGCCAATGTTCAAGGTACAGCAATGCAGGCTGCCTATGTTCAGAAATTACGGCAGGATATCAACCGATGGATAGCTCGGTTGGATAACTACTTATATAGTACTTGGCAGACAGGGAACAACAACAGCCCAGCCGCTGAAACCGCCCGCTGGTTGAAAGAACGTCTGGAACAGTCATTGTCTGCCGATGAACTAGATGGAAACAATAACTATTACCGGATGCTTCGCACCGTGGCCGCTATACAGGAGAATGCTGATTACTATCTGAATCAAATAAAGGACAGTGGCGATATAGATCCGGCACTGTCCCTGCTCGTTGTCTATCTGAAAAACTATGGCAGCATTGCTGAGGCTTTCAACCGCCGCCTTGCCACCTTGCCTGAACTCTATCGTAAGGACATCCTGCATGCCGCACCACAGGATGCGGTACAAGACAACGTCTATGTCATTATCACACCCACAGAAGGTATCGGAGGTTTTACCTTGCCTAAGGATGAGCCATTCCCCGCCGGGCAAAATGCCACAGGAGAAGAACTTATTTATCGGACTGAAAAAAAAGAATATATCAGCCCCATACAGTGTGTGGAAGCGGATGCACTGTACGGTTTTTCCAATCCTTCTTATGGAGGAGCTTTGGAACTCTATAAACAACCTATACAACTTCAAGATACAACCGATGCTCAAACCTTGTTCGCACATGGTGAAGAATTACGCATAGGCTGGCAAGTGGAGTCCCCTATGCTTGTGTTGAACGAAGGAGAACGGAATATCAGTATCTATTTCCATCTTACAGCCGATAGTTCTATACCCAACAATACAAAAGGTTTTGTCCTACAACTGAGCGGAGCGGAAGGCTGGATGGAGCAAACTAGCGAGTGCTATATCGAATCCGGTCGGTTATGTTTCAGCTTCAGCTTGCCATACAATGCAGTTGCTCCTGCATCCTGTATGGAAGAAGTACATGGCACAACAACAGAATATCCTGTCATCCGTATCTTGACAGATAATGCGAACTGTCCTTACAAGTGGGCACAACAACTCATTTTCGACAGCGTGGAAATAAAGACGGAAGTGAACGGTATTCGCAACTTCAGCTTCTATAATGATCAGGGTGAAGTAGACACTACGCAGCCCTTCCATCCCTTCGGTATCCAGGCAGAGTGTGGCGCCTGTTTTCTTTTTGGTAACGAAGAAATGAGTCTGAAAAACTTGCAGGAAGTCCGTTTGAAAGGTATATGGAGGAAATTGCCCGAAACTGAAGAAGGATTCAACAAGATGTATAAGGAATACGGAACAGATGCGAACGCATTCAAAGTTTCCACCGAATATCAGATAGGTGGCAGGTGGAAAAAATGCGGTGATGAGCAAAAGCTATTTAGCTTTAATGAAAACGGAGATCTGAATTCTGCCGAGATAGTATTTAGCTTTACAGTGCAGCCACAATCCATTTCCAGCGATGAAACTGCCGTTCCTTACGAATACAGTCGTGACAAAGACGGTTTCTTCCGTATCACCTTGGAGTCCCCTTCCATCGGCTTTGGCACAAAAGCCTACCGCACCTTGTTTTCTGAAACGATGGTACACAACAGTGGTTGTAAGGAAAAGAAACGTAAAGACTTACCTTCCGAACCGGTTATCCCTGTGATGGCGGATGTAGAACTTTCCTATATCGCTACGGAAGAGACAACTTTAAGTGATATGGAACGTTCGTTCATTCGATTAAGTCGTATTACGGCACTATCCCGGCAGGAACCATTCCCCATTACTAAAGGAGAGAAACAACCGTTTCTACCTTCTGTCCCGGCTGAAAATCTGTTGTATTTCGGTTTACTTCACGCACTAGGAGAGCAGAACCTGCGGTTGTACTTCGATATGGTATTGCCTCAGGAAAAGATCCCATTCTATGACCCGCAACCGGGTAGGCAGGTAACTTTGGCATGGGAATATTGGAACGGAAACGAATGGCATTCCATTGCCATAGAATCCGTCCTTGCCGAAGAAACGTTAGGACTGACGCAAAGCGGATTTATAGAAATCAATCTGCCGGAGAAAATAAGCAGTAGCCATATGGATAAACAAGGTAGGGCATGGATACGTGCCGCCGTGACAGGCGATTTGTCTTCCTGCCTTGCTGTACGAGGTATCCGGACAAACTGTATTCGTCTCATTTCCCAAAATGGAGATGGTACTTCGTTGCCTGCCGGAACAATACAAGGTATAAAGGAACCGGATGAACGGATTGAAAGTGTCACCCAGCCCTTGAGTGGCTTCGGAGGCAAGCCTGCCGAAACTGCAACTGGGGTGGCTGTGCGACAAACTTCACGCATCAGCAATCGTCACCGTGCCCTCATGATAAAGGACTACGAGCATCTTGTACTGGAATTTTTTCCCGAAGTGGATAAGATACAGTGCATTCCCATTCCGCAGAATAAAGGAGCATCGAAAATATGCCTGGTGGTATTCAGCCGTGCGGAAGACAGCCGTTATTTCCTCTCTCCGGCATGGAAACTGGCGGAAATACAGCAGCTTGTCCGGCAATATGCATCTCAGTTTGCTTCTTTGCGTGTAATTAATCCCGTTTACGAACGTGTGAATGTTCACTGCAAAGCAATCCTGTGGGACAGCGTGCCGGATAAAGGCAAGGCAGTCCGGCAACTTGTTGTTTTGGCACAGAACTATATCGCACCGTGGTATCGGAAAGAAGAAATTCCAATGCTTAAGCAACGTTACTCCTACAAGGAACTTCATGCCCGAATGGTGAATCATGAGGATCTGATGCGGCTGGTCACGTTGGAAGTGAACGGTAAGAGTTTGTCGCGTATAGATGTCGATACCGTGGACTTCACTTTCGAAGGCAAGCACCCTTGGAGTGTATTGCTTCCGGTAATAAAAATAGAACTTCTTTCTCCCCACGACGGCATAGAGAAAGCCGAAATCGGGAGTAACTTCATAATAGGATAGTGGTTTATGGAAAAGAATAATAACAGGCGGAACCGAAGTGTGCTGAAAAGCTATTTTCAGAAAGGTGATGTACCCACAGAACAACAGTTTGCTGAACTGATAGATTCCGTGTCGAACATTGTGGAGGATGGGCAGGTGATGAGAACTCCCAGTGGATGGGCGTTTTTCCCTGGACAAGCCGGTCACTTGGATATCGGGCTTTACACGGAAGAACCTCTCACAGAAGTGGATATACCCACATGGACTCTCGCTGTCACACCCGAAAAGAAGCTGACTGTAAGGAATGCGAAGGGAGAAGCGGTGATGGAAGCGTTGCAAGACAAATCGATAGTATTGTATGGTAGTCTGAAGGTGGAAGACGAAATTACCGCAACGGCTTACCAGACGGCAGGCGGAGGGGGAATCACCCCCAGCGGTGAAGGCTATCTGACTATCCCTGCCGACAAACAGTGGCATGATTTGCCAATCGATGTGTCGCGCGAAGGTTTCGGTTGCCGTGTATACTCTGTATATGCCTCTTTTCGTGAACAGGGTACGGGGCTTTGCCAACTGACACGTGCTACCGCGCTTTGGCTTAACTTTATGCAACAGCGAATTGAATCACCCCAGAAGCACTGGTGGGGATGGACGGGCAGCGTCCGCTTCCGTTGGCAGATGCGGGAAAAGAATATATACCTGCAAATACGTACCAAAAAGCAACTCCCATCCGGTGAGATACATTGCCGAGTGGTGGAAATGTATAAAGGATAAGCTGATGGGAAAAGGTAATAATGGACCCTATATCAGGCAGTTGGCGGAAAACGAAAATCTGTACTCATACCTGCAAAGGCAGACACTTGAAGAAGTGCACCGCCTCTCAGGAAAGGTATGGACGGATTTCAACGCTCATGATCCCGGGGTGACCCTGGTGGATATCGCCAACTATGCGTTGACAGAAATGGACTACAAGCTCGGTTTCGGTACGATGGATTACCTGACCGGGGAAGATGGAATCTTCGAACCTGAACGTTTCGGACTCTTTCCACCCGAAAAGGTGTATACCACTGCCCCTGTTACACTGGAGGATTATCGAAGACTGTTCTTCGCCCGCATTCCGGAACTGGAAAACGTATGGGTGGAATGTAATGCGGCAACCGGCGGCTACACTGTCAAGATTGCTCTTCCTCCCTTTGAAGAAGAGGATAACGGAAAAACGGTGGTAAAGCAGGTTGCGAAGATTTACAACAGCCACCGTAACCTGTGCGAATATCTCGACAAGGTAATCATCGTGAGGTCTGCAGAACTGGAATTTCATGCAGAATTTGAGATAGAGCCGGGCAAAGATGCGTCTATTGTGTTGGCTAGGCTCTACGGAACCATCTTGCATTATCTTTCCGGCGGAGTGTATATCTGTGCGCCGGAAGAGCTGGAAACCTCCGGCTTGTCACCCGAAGAGTGGTTGGAGGGGGCGGAAGGCATTGTGCGTGTGGTAATTCCTATGCAAAAGAATACCGAATATGAGTTATATAAGAAACTTTGTCAGGTGGAAGGCATCCGGTCGTTCAGTACTTGTTACCTGATGAAGGATGGAAAGCCACAGACCGATTTCTCCGAAGGGTTCAGCTTGAAAATTCCATGTATGGAGAAAGAACTGAAAGTACGTATCCGTCAGGGGCGCTCTGTTATGGGAGTCGATATGGAAAAGTTCACAAGATATCTGAAAACCTTTTATTATGCTCAGAAGCGTATCAGCACGAATGAAAGCGACGTAAAAGGAATTGGTTGGGGAAATATGGTAGGAACGTACCGCAACATTTTCACCTATTCCCCCATAGCCGGAGAGTTCCCCGCATGTTACCGTCTCTCACTCGGACAGGAAACTCATGCTTCCTTTGAGGCATACTTGAAACTGTATGATCGGACAATACAACAAGGATTGGAGGAAGTGAAAGAACTTCCGAACGTGCTTTCCATTGAAGAGAAAGACATGGGGCGTCATTCTTCCTTTCGGAATATCTATGCACTGAAAAGTCGTTATCTGGATTTTCTTGATCACCTGTACGGAGTAGAGAGCCAGCCCGAATGGTTGGAAGAGTCAAACTGTTATGGTGAAATGGAGAGTGAGACGATTGGACGGCGAATGTCATTCTTGCGTCATGTTGCCTATCTGATAAAAAATAGAGCAAAGGCGCGGGATATTACGATGTCGGAGGGAGAGCATAACGCTCCCATAGTGAAGGAGTGGTTTTGCAGGTTGTTGGGCATTAACGGGAACGAGGAACATACCGTGGGCAATGTTCTTCCCGGGCATAATCTACAACTGATAGAGAAGAAACCCGACCGTCCCCTGGCGGACCGACTGGATGCTCTGCTTATTGATGAACGTATGCTGGAACCGGAGCACGTGACGGCCGTAACTTATGAGCAACTGGCAATGGATGAGGAAGGAAAGCGTAAAGAATATAGCCAGTTAAGAGCGGAACTGCCGATATTCAACCGGAACAGGATAAGCGGCGACTTATTCCGCCACGGCATTTCTCTTGGTAACTACCGGATTGTAGAAGCTAAAAAGGGTGAGTATCTGTTGGTGGTCCACAATAAGGAGAAAGGCGGATGGACCAATCTTGGACGTACCGATAACAAAAAGAGGTTGAATACGCTGGCGAACATCCTGCGGAGATATTTACTGGAATTGAACCGGGAGTGTGAAACGGTTTACGTATTGGAACCGGTATTGGTGAGAAAAACGGAACCTTTCCGGCTACTGATTGTGCTTCCGATGTGGACGCTTCGTTTCCACTCGCCGCGCTTCAGGGAGATGTGCAGGGAATTATTGCGCTCTATTATTCCCGCCCACCTGGCAGGCCGGATATACTGGATGGATGAGATAAGTATGCAAGGTTTTGAACATTGTTACAAATTATTAATGAGGGCTTTGACCAACAATGACTTGGCGGATTACAGCGCCCAATTGCTGGAAGTCATATACGAGTTGCTGGGCAAAGCCGTGGAAATACAGATATTAGATGATACGAATTGAACATATATCGTTTGAGTTCGCTGCTGCGGACGAACGGTTCGTACACGACTTGTATGCGGACTGGGATGGCTTTTGCCGTAACTATTTTGAAAAAACGGTGGATGAATGCCTTTCTCCTTTGGATAAAGACAAGGTGTTGCATGAAATAGAACTGTTGGAATTGGATTTGGGGAGTATCCCCGAGGAAAACTTCTACTGTGAGTTTCCTCGGCGCCTCAAAGCGGAACTGCTGAAAGTGTTGCCTTCATGGAGCATACCGACGGAGAGCGAACGGAAAAAGACGGATGCTTCACGCCTGGAAAATCTACTGTTCTATCTGGAACATGGTTATCAGAAGGTGGAATGGGACAATAGTGCTTTTAACCTGACGGAAGAATTGGATTGGGCCGTTTTGCAACAGGCGCTTCATGCAGAGGGTGTAGTATCTCTCTGTATGAGAAAAGATCACGCTTTGTGTCGTTTGCTATGGCAGACAAACGATGACAATACTCTTATCCGACTCTATACCGACTTACTTTCCATGTCATCGTTTGGCTTGTACGAGAAACGTCGTTTCCTTGCAATACTTCTGGAGATGAAACCCGGTATACCCGTGCGTTTTATTCACGAGGATAATGATGACAACAGGCTGCAAAATATGGCGGAACTACTCGATACGCTGTCTGTCCGTCGGATAATGGAAACAGAAACGGAAGAACATGCCGAAGTCGATCTGCCCCCATACTGGCATTATTTGTATGAATGGCTTATCAATTATTATCCCTTTAACGGGATTGCTATCTTTGGGGGTAAAGGAGATTTTATCCGCCATCTGCACCATCGGTTGCTCACATTCATCCGTAAGCGAAACTACTCTTTCTACCTCTCTAAAATGGAACTGACAGTCAACTTCCTGCTTGAAGTTTTCGGACCTGATTATTATAGGGATGTATTAAATGCTATCTATGATCTCCAACCGCACTATGCAGACGGTTCACCTGTGTATGACGGATATTTAAACCGGGAATTGTATCGTATCTTTTTACAACTTTCTCTACTTCGTCTGCCGATGGCGGGAGAAAGTCCGAAAGAGAATCTGGATTCCGGGTGGAAGCAAACGGCATATCCTACAGATATGGAAATGGTGGCAGAATATCTAAATGATACGCAGAAAAATATGGCGGACAAACGAAGCTTATTTAGGCTACTGATAAAGGAAAAACCGGAAATACTGACGGATTGGTTACAATCGGAGGCTGCCAAAGACAACGCTCTACTTAGTGTTATAGCTAATATGGTTGATACTGATCTTCTCAACCGTCTGCTTTCTTCCGTTTCTTTCATGGCGATGGAAGTGGTTGACCAGGTAAGGACCTATCTACTGAACCATATATCGAAAACAGAATGTCTAAAAGGGATTTCTGAAACTCAGTTTAACTTTATTTTTTGCAAAGCAGTGTTGCTTTGGATAGAAAACGAACACTGCGGTCTTTCGGAGTCGGAACGTATCGAACAACTTCTACATCTGTTCTATCAGGAGTTTTCAAGTGGTAGTAATGAGCCTTCTATCAAAATATTATCTGAAAAATTGTACTTGTCGGAAGATGTTTGGAAGCAAGATGCAGGAAATGGTAAAATACGTGTCGACATTCTGAAACTTCGACAGATATTAGCAGACAAGAGTATACCGGAACTTGTAAAACGTAGAATGACGGCATTGTTCTTGGAACAATCCATAGAAAATGAAGAGAATGCCATATGGCTGTTACACGAGCATGAAGTATTGGAGTATACACTTACTTTAATAAGTCAGCCGGTTTTAGAAGAAATTATCAGGCGGTCGGTTGTGCGGATGAACGGTATATCTCATATTGCGGAATTGTTATCCCTGTTTGATTGGCTGGTAACTAACGAACAGGCCCTCTCAGCATATTTGAAGGATAGGACATTCGGACTGAAGGTACAGATGATTTTATGGCTGGCAAAAGTTTCCCAATCGTCAATGAGGATGGAGGGTACTGCGAGAGAAATTCTTTATTTATTTCTTATGACATTGTTTGGCAAGGAAAATATACCGATTGTCATTAAACTGGTATTTCAAGGAAGCATTAGGGAGACAGAAACCAGGAATGAGGAATATGATGATATGGAAGCAGTACTGGACCTGCTGATGACTATCGAGGCAGGTAACGGGAATCCTGCAAAAGTAAGGTTTGAGGAATGGGTACGGCAAACCAAAAAAGACTCCGACATCCTTCCCATACTGTTGGAAAACCGCTGGAACGCTGGAAATGGCTTTACCGATTGGCTGGAAGACGCTACCATCTTTACAGATGATAAGGGTGAGTTGTTACAGAGAATGGTTGTCGAAAAAGTACATGAATGGGTGGGGCTACTACGTAGGCAACCCGAAGAAAGCAAGGCTGTAATATTTGTTGCAACCTATTTGTCAGCGCCTCTTCTTCTGCAAAGCGTGGCACAAGCGGACTTCCGTCAAGCAGCGGTATTGTCGGAAACGATTGAATGGCTGCAATGCAAAGCTGATGGGATTCCATTCCTTACCGGAAATGACAGGCTTTTTTCAACGGCTCTTTCAGAAGCATTGCTGTTCTTTATGCAAGATAGAGATACATTAGGTGGAAGATCCTTAACGGAAAAAGAGGTGGTAAAAAAGTTCTTGGCTCATTTGTATTTTGTCTATACCGGGAAGACTGATTTCCAAAGCGATGCGGAATGGACGAATTTATCGGTCAATCTGGCTGTTGACTTGGAAATGGAGGCATGGCAAGATGTACGGGAGGACGAGTTTGCTGATGTATTGTTACAAAGGAATATAAGCAATACCATATTCAGTCATCATATTGTTTCCGTTCTGGAAAAGTATCCGGAGAAATTTTTGGCATGGCTGGAGAAGGATGCTGATCTGGTTTTAATAAAACGGATTGTCGATGTATCGGATATAACCATACTGAAACAATTGAGTCTGTTTTTGTCTGCCGTTGCAGGATTTGAATATCCTGATGATTTCAGGCAGTTGACAAGCTGGCTCAGCCGATTCGCTAATGATCGGGTATTTGCTTCAGATATAACCAGAATATTGCTGTTATGGGTAAGGGAAACAAATTGGAAAAAACAAACGCCGGAACAAATGGAAGATTATTTCATTTCCCGCCTGTTCGGTAAAAACGTAGCCCGATTACCGATAGAGTGGATTGCAGATGATACTTTGCCGGAAAGTGTACGAAAAAGAATGCTCTACAACCATATCTTCTTCCGACCGAAAGAACTGTTGGCCTACATTCGTCAGTCTGTGGTACGGAATACATTGCATACAGATAAATGGTTGGAATGGATGAGTACCGGAGAATGGCTGCGGCTGGTTGCAAGTCTGTCTCTTTCGCAAGCAGAACTGTTGCAGCAAGTTATGGATTACATATTGATAAGTTATCCGGTTCAAAAGGAACATTTAGAGACTGCTCTGGTAACCTATATCATTGAAAATCCTTCGGAAGAATGGGCGTACAATAGCAGGGAAGAGAATATTCGCTCATTTGTGAAATCACTTCCTATCCTGCAAGAAAAAACAGAAAATGAACTTAAAGACATAGTGAATATGATAAGTGAAAAATTAATGCCGAAAGAGGACAAGAATTGGTTAACCGGCGAACCGGTGTCTGATTCTAAAATATTCTTTGTTAATAATGCAGGTCTCTGTCTGCTGTCTGCATGGTTTCTCCGATTGCTGAGTATGCTCGATTATCTGAACGAGGCAAGGAAGGATATCAAAGATACGAAATCAAGAATTCGTGCCATGTTCTTGTTACAATACCTCACTTGTCAAGAAGAAAAGGAATACCGGGAAACAGAATTGGTGTTCAATCGTCTGCTTGTTGGGTTGCCGATGCATATCCCGTTGCCAAAACGGCTGGAACTGACTGCCGAGGAAAAACAAATCGCTGATAGCTTACTGTCGGCAGTAAAAGCGCATTGGTCCAAGATGAACGGAACGTCGCTGAAAGGATTTCTGCAAAGCTTTGTTACCCGTACAGGTCGCTTGGAGGAACAGGACGAAAAATGGCTACTTACCGTGGACGACAAGACGCATGACATTCTACTCGATTCCGTTCCCTGGGGATTCCGGCAGATACGTTTACCATGGCTGAAGAAATACATACAAGTAAAATGGCACGATAAACAGGAATTCTGATATTAAACATTAAATAAAGAAATCGTATGGAAGCAGAGAAAGTACATCAGGAAAAAGTAGCACGTACCATACAGCAAAAGCAGGATGGCGGCGGTGCATTACAATTTGTTGATAACCGTATGGTGAACACACTTTTGCAACGTGTTGGCTTAGAGGATGAAGAAGGATTTCAGATGAAAACTGCCCAGTTACAGTCTGACGAGGAAGAAGATACCTTGCAGGGTAAATTTGAACCTACTGTTCAGCGTGTGGAAGATGATGCAGAGGGCGTGCAAATGAAATCGGATACTGTATGCCAACAGAAACCGAATAATACCGGTTTGCCTGATAATCTGAAAGCTGGGGTCGAAAGTCTTTCGGGGTTTTCAATGGATGATGTAAAAGTACATTATAATTCTTCACAGCCTGCCACTGTCCAGGCACTAGCTTATACGCAAGGAACGGACATCCATGTGGCACCCGGCCAAGAGATGCATCTGCCCCATGAGGCATGGCATGTAGTCCAACAGCTGGCAGGACGTGTTGAACCTACTACGGAAGTGGGTGGTATGCCGGTCAACGACAATATAGATTTAGAACATGAGGCGGACGTAATGGGTGCCAGAGCGAATAGCTTGTAAAAGAATAGTCTATGAATGAATTTATCGGATGGTTCAATCAAGTTTTGACTATTTCTATCCAGCTTTATTTCCAACAGGAGTGTGAATACTCCTCGCTGGAAGAAGTAAAACCACCTGTAAACGGATGGTTGGAAAAGGTGACTGGCGTTCCCGACTTGACATTTGACGAACGGATGGTGGTCATGTTGGCGTTGATGCCGCATGTCTGTCCGCAGATACTGGACATTTTTTTTGTACAAAACAAGAACTTCGACCGGCAATATACGGAATTCGGTGGTTGGAAAGGCTTGTCACATGGAGGTTTTCTGCCAACTGGTGAGACTGCCTCTTTTATCCTTGCCGGAGAAGATACGGAAAAACGGAAAGGGGTGATCCGGTTCTTCCAGAAGGATCACTGGTTCTACACAAAGAATATCCTCCGTCTGGAAGGCGCCGGAGAAGGTGAACCCTTTCTCAGTGGGCAATTGCGTGTATCGGAAGAATTCTTAAGCCGTGTCTTGCTGGACAAGGAATATAAACCTGATTATAACATCGGCTTTCCCGCCAAACGCATTACCACGCAGTTGGAATGGGAAGATATGGTACTGGACTATCAGGTAGCTACCGAATTGGAAGAAATCAATGTATGGATTTCCTCCGGTAAGACTGTCATGGAGGATTGGGGACTGTCCCGTATTCTGAAAGCTGGATACCGTTCGCTGTTTTATGGACCTCCGGGTACGGGAAAAACATTGGCTGCGACTCTTTTGGGCAAGAAGAATGAGATGGACGTGTACCGGATAGACTTGTCCATGATTGTATCCAAGTATATCGGCGAAACGGAAAAGAACTTGGCAAAGGTATTCGACCTTGCCGAGAACCGGAACTGGATTCTGTTTTTTGATGAAGCGGATGCTTTGTTTGGCAAACGTACATCCACCAATACATCCAATGACCGACATGCTAACCAGGAAGTGGCTTACCTGTTGCAACGGATTGAAGATTTTCCCGGCATGGTCATTCTGGCGACAAACCTACGCTCGAACATAGACGAGGCATTCTCCCGCCGTTTCCAGTCGGTAGTTTATTTTCCGATGCCGACGGAGGAACAACGGGCTGAGTTATGGCGGAACATGCTTCCTGGGAAATGGTTGGGAAAGGATGCGGAAGAATTGATAACTATGGCGGCGGAAACGGAGTTGTCCGGTGGGGCTATTACGAATGTGGTGAGGCGGTGTGCATTGCGCATGATCCAGTCAAAGAAGAAACTGCTGGATAAAGTAATGTTGAAAGAGGCATTGCAGAAAGAAAAAATAAAAAGTTGAATGTAAGTATGCTTTTTGATAGATTTAATTCGTACAGTATTTATTGCATGGTTTAAGAATAAAAATGTATATTTGCGAAAACTAACTTTTAAACGTTATGAGTACAATTTTGCAATTAGCTCCACAGAATGTGTGGAAGCATTTTTATTCGCTGACTCAAATTCCCCGTCCGTCTGGACACATGGAGAAAATAACAGAGTTCCTTGTAAACTTTGGAAAAGGCTTGGGCTTGGAATCATTTGTCGATGAAATAGGCAATGTTATCATTCGTAAGGCAGCTACTCCGGGTATGGAAAACCGCAAAGGCGTCATTCTTCAGGCACACATGGATATGGTGCCTCAGAAGAACAATGATACTGTTCACGATTTTACAAAAGATCCTATTGAAACCTATATCGATGGTGATTGGGTAAAAGCTAAAGGTACAACGCTGGGAGCTGATAATGGTCTGGGTGTTGCTGCTATCATGGCAGTGCTGGAAGATAATAGCTTGAAGCACGGTCCGCTGGAGGCTTTGATTACGAAGGATGAAGAAACAGGCATGTATGGTGCTTTCGGTTTGAAACCGGGGACACTGAAGGGGGAAATTTTGCTGAATCTTGACTCGGAAGATGAAGGCGAACTTTATATCGGTTGTGCCGGAGGTATTGATCTGACGGCTACACTGGAATATAAGGAGGAAGCGCCCGCTGCTGATTCTGTGGCCCGTAAGATTACCTTGAAAGGCTTGCGTGGCGGACATTCCGGTCTGGAAATAAATCAGGGACGTGGTAATGCCAATAAACTTTTGGCTCGCGTGGCACATGATGTGCTGATTGAATTTGATTCTCAGCTGGCAAGTTTCGAAGGTGGAAATATGCGTAATGCCATTCCTCGCGAAGCGTGTGCTGTATTGGTGTTCAATCCGGAAGATACGGAAGGGCTGGAAGACTATATTAAAGAATATGAGGCGCAAATCAACGCGGAATATGCTCCAATTGAAAGTGGCATTACTTTGACGATAGAGCCGGTTGAACTTCCTGCAGCTATTGTACCTGCTGAAATTCAGGACAATATGATTAATGTGCTGATGGCTTGTCAGGATGGCGTGATGCGCATGATTCCTACAGTGCCCGATACCGTGGAAACTTCATCTAATCTGGCAATTGTTATCATTGGTGGTGGTAAAGCGGAAGTACGTATTCTGGCACGCAGTTCTTGCGATACGATGAAAGAATTCCTGGCAGACAGTTTGACGGCTTGTTTTGCCATGGCAGGTATGAAGGTAGAACTAAGTGGAGGATATTCCGGCTGGCAGCCTAATGTGGATTCTCCGATTTTGCATGCTATGAAGCTGTCGTATAAACAACAGTTTGGAGTAGAACCTGCTGTAAAAGTAATCCATGCAGGTTTGGAATGTGGTATTATTGGTGCCAATTGTCCGGGATTGGATATGATTTCCTTCGGACCTACACTGCGTTCTCCGCATTCACCGGATGAACGTGCATTAATTCCTACAGTTCCTAAATTTTACGATTTTCTGGTAGCAACACTGGAACAAACACCTGAAAAGTAGAGAAATATCTATAGATTTTAAAAGCGGGGAGAATGTTTTTTTGAACATTCTCCCCGCTTTTTTTATTTGATATTTTTATTAAAAAAAATGCCGTTACTTTATAGGTAACGGCACAAAATATGGTGCAAACATAAGTGTTTTTCCATAAATGTGCAAATAAAGCTGTTCTTTTTTCTATAATTCTTAAAAAAAAGAGTAATTGTATTCAAAAAACATTCAATTATGAAACAAAAATTATTATTGGAGATGCTATCCTCTACTATTCTGGAACTTCGTGCCAATGGTCAGTGGGGCACTGCACATGTATACCGGAGCGCACGGAATTCTTTCTCTGCATTTAATGATGATAAGGATATACCGTTCTGCAAATTGAATCCGAACCTTTTGAAACGCTTCGAAATTTATTTGCGCCAGCGAAGATGTAGTTGGAATACGGTATCTACTTATATGAAGGTGCTCCGGGCGGTTTATAACCGGGCAGTAGATAATGGTTATGCCTTGTACATACCAAGGCTTTTCAGGCACGTACATACAAGTGTATGTGCTGATCAGAGAAGATCTTTAGATGCTTCTGATATTGGAAATTTACTTTATGAAACAGAGAAAGTACCTATTAATGGTACTTTACCTTTAAACGTACAAAAAACAAAGATACTATTTGCGCTTATGTTTTTGCTGCGGGGAATCCCATTTGTTGATCTGGTGTATTTGCGTAAAGCGGATATCCAGGATAATATTCTGAAATACCGTCGTCGGAAAACCGGTCGATCATTGACAGTGGCGTTGACACCTGAGGCTATGAGATTGATTCGAATGGTAGCTAATACAGATAAAAATTCTCCTTACCTATTCTCTTTCCTATCCAGTCCTGAAGGCACAGAAACGGCCTATCATGAATATCAATCGGCATTGAGGGCTTTCAACTATAAATTGTCTGTGTTGAAGAAATGGATGGGAAGTCATGCTCATCTAAGTACGTATACTATTCGCCATACGTGGGCGACAATGGCTTATCATTGTGAAATACATCCGGGCATCATTTCAGAAGCGATGGGACATTCATCTATCAAGGTTACGGAAACTTATTTGAAGCCTTTTCAAAATCAAAGGATAGATCAAGCTAATCAAGAAGTTATCTCCTTTGTGAAAGGGTATGCTGCTGTCTTCTAAAGAGTGGGGCGGATTTTATAGAATTTCATTATAAAACCTGATATTTGACTATTGTAGAAATGCAAATAATCAGCTAATTTCCTGGGATATTTTCTCCGGCGGTTTTTCTTGTTTCTTTTCTTTTAGCTTATGTGTTGCGGGTATATTTTTGATTGTCAGTGTGATATCATTATTTTTTTGATGAGTTTCATTGAAGCCTCTTCTTTTTCACTCCATTCTATGTATTTTTTTCTTATAAATCAGTTTGATCAGTAATTTCTCCCATGTTTCGACATATTATTTGACTAATAAAAGACTTTTCCTGGAGCTTTTTCATACTTTTTCTCTTTTTATTCAACAACTCCGTTACCTATAAAGTAACGGTATATAATGAGATGAGGATTATTGATCAGACTATTATTATTCTTTATTTTTTTAAATTTATAAATTTAAAGTTTTTTATTATGAACAAAAAATTTCTAAGTGCAATCCTGTTCGGGGCTTTAATGGTTGGCTCTGCGGGGACATTTACGTCTTGTAAGGATTACGATGATGACATTGACAGTCTGCAAAAACAGATTGATGCAACCAATGTGACGTTAGGCGAATTACAAGCGTTGATAAAGTCGGGAGCCGTTATTACGTCTGTAAGTAGCACAAATGATGGAATTTCTATTGTGTTGAGCGATGGAAAGTCATACAAATTGACCAATGGTAAAGATGGTGCAAATGGTACAGATGGTAAAGACGGTGTTGACGGTAAGAATGCTGTGGCATGGACTATTGGTGCTGATGGCTATTGGTATGAAGATGGCGTAAAGACAGAATATAAAGCTATCGGTGTTGACGGTAAAGACGGTGCTGACGGCAAGGATGGCATTAACGGTGAAGACGGCAAGGATGGTGTTGACGGCGAAGATGGCAAGGATGGCGTCAACGGCGAAGATGGTAAAGATGGCGAGGATGGTAAAGATGGTATTGACGGCAAAGACGGTAAATACTATTATCCTAACATTGAAACCGGATGCTTTGATATTTATCAAGATGGCGAACTGGTTGAAGCTACTCAGATTAGCTGGAAAGCTGCGGGAGTCAGTGCCGTATTGAGTGGAAACACACTGACTTTGTCAGGAGTAGATGGTGATGCGCAAACAGTAGTGATCTATGTTGGTAAACAGCTGGGATCTGTGGCATTCATACCAGAAGTAATGAGTTTAGAAGTTGCTTATCCTACTACAACTAATCCTTTCTATCATTTAGCAACTTATTGGGACGAAAATAAATATAATACTACTACAAAGCAACTGATAGCTCAAACTAATTGGGATAAATCGAATGTTGTAGCCATGCTCTATCGTTTGAATCCTGATGATGCTTATGTGAAAGATGCAATTGCAAGTTTTGTGAATCGTGGTGTTACTACACGTGCGGTTGCCAGTGATAAGGCTGATTTATTGAATATAACTGGTGAACCGACATTTGCTAATGGAGTTGCTGCAGTGAATGCTACTATTAATGCATCAAAGCAAAGCAGTGGCAAAAATGATATTGCAGCTATGCAAGTGTGGGTAGGGCAAAATGCGGTAACTTCCGACTATATCCATGTGAAATCAACTGCTATTAATGTATTGTTGGTAGATAGTATGGCTACGAAGGGCGGAACTCTGACAGAATTTTATTCTCGTACAAAGAGTTTTAAGGGTACCGGTGAAAATGATGCTTTTGTTAAGGATCTCGTTCCTTTGAATGCAACTGCTAATCTTTCATTCAAATTTGATGGTGAGATTGATTTGAAAGACTATGTAGGTCTTTACTCTTCAACTAAAGATATAAATAAGTTCTTGACCGACCTTGGTTTTTATGGCATGAGCTACGTATTCAGCCTTCCTGCCGAGTATAAATCAGATGATACGCAGAAGACAAATCAGCAATGGTATGTTGAACTGAATAATGGTGTTGTTAAAGCTAATGCAACAAACCTTGAGAATGGTTTGACACCAGCTATCGGACGTACTCCGGTTGTTCGTGTGGATGCTTATATGACCTCTAATACAGGTGCCCGTAAATTGGTTGCTTCTTCTTATATTAAACTATCAATTACAGCAAATGATCCCGGACCAGGTAAAGATGCAGATCCTATTACTGCAGATATCAGTTCTACTAAACAGTATGAATATCATGCTCTGAAATCTGGTACAATGAGTACTGTAGCCGGAGAAATGGATTGGAGAGCAGTTAATAATGTGCTTTACGGTAAAACAGGCTTAACTTCACAAACTTTCTGGAACTACTATGGTGGTGACGCTAATACGTATGAGGTGAAAGTGACGACGAAAGAGCAGAATACTGGTCGTGAGATTCCTGTTGTTAGCGGCTATGGTCTGATGGGTGATGTCTGGGCTTATAGCGGTTACGGTTTTGATTTCCAGGTTCTGCTGAATCAAGGTGATACTCAGACTTCTAATATCAAGATTGGTGTATACAATGGAATCAATACAGAAAATCGCTATATGGATGTAAATGGTTTGGGTGCTGAATATATTGTTACCCTTACTATCAAGTCTGATAACGTTAAGGCGAAGGGCGATATCGTTCTTACACAAAAGATTTATGTGAAAGAAGATTGCAAGAGCTTCGATTATAATCCGTTGTATTATGTAGCATCTTATCAGGGTTACGATAACTGTGTAATTGTTAAGGGACAATTGAAGTCTACTTGGGAGATGTCTTCTAATGTAAGTGAACACTTCAAGATGATCGATAACAAGAATATCTTCCAGTATTATAATACAATCAACAATGTAACTGGTCTCAACTTTGCTTGGGCTACAGGTACTACTGGCGTGACTTATGATGCTAATGCACAGGAAGTGAAATTGAACGCTGAAATGACTAAACCGTATGAAGTGAAGAATATGACTTATAGAACCACATTGGCTAACGGTGAATATTGTGATTTCAACTATAACATCGTATTCCAGAATCCGTTTGTTGCTGGTACTTCAAATGCTGTTTCTGTAAATGATGGCATTGGTAAAAATACTGTTGAGACTATGCCGCAGGTTAACGTTAAAGATAATGATGGTGCTGCTATCTATTCTTACAATGCTACATCAAAGACATTGGTTCTGTCATCGAAGGCAACCGATACTTATAAGGTGGCTGTACCGACCGTGGTTTATAGCTTCAAGAATGATGATGCATATAAGAATGTAGTTAGTCAGATGGGTACTAAAGCTACTTTGAGTGTTGATCCTTCTACTGGTGTTGTTACTTGGGAAAACTTGGGTACAACTTTGCAAGGTACTCACAAGTTGACTGTAATAGCTACTGTTACATTTGAAAACCTGTCTATAGTAGCATGCAATATTCCGGTTAATTTGATTGGTAAATAATCAAAGTTAATAGAATTGATACAACTACTCTGTGAAGACTAGTCCTTTTTTTCACCATCGTGAAAAGTAAAATGTTGTTGTGTGAGGCTGTTTCCAGTGGGAAGCGGCCTCACTCTTTTTCTGCCATCTTGTCTCCTGTCTTGTCATTCGTTTCATTTCCTGCCATTCTTGCTTATTTTCTTCTTGTCTAATCTTCTTATTTTTGATGTAGATCAAGAAATATGTTATAAAACATACTTTTATGTAATATATCGCTCGAAGTTTCGAACAAAGGTATTATTTTTGTGTTATAAAACATGATTTCAATAGGATAACAAGATTTTTAAGGAGGATAACAAAATGAAAATGTTAAAGAAAATTTTTAAGCACATCAGCGAAGCTGATAAGCACGTTTGGGGTTACTCTACAATTTATTAACCCCCTTTTTATGAGTGTGTATTTGATTTTTAGGTATTAGTTTAATTTTTAAGGTTATGAAAAAAAAGATTTTTAAAACATGGAGAAACATTCTCGCCGAAGTAGGTCGGAATGAGATGTTGATGATGGGTTATACCCTGAAGAAGTAAAAAAGCATTTGAACTAAACTTTATGAAGCGAGGAGTACGTCTTGAAAACGTATTTCTCGCTTCTTTTTATATCCCTTTGAAAGCTTTTTTATATAAAAAATCGGGATTAAGCGCAAAGAAAAGCAAAGTTTAGCTTAAAAACAAGCAGGTCAGCATCTTAGTAGCCAAGTGGAAAGAAACAGTTTCCGGCAAAAAAAGCCCCCAAAAGTAGGGTTAAGCCATAGTTCAGGTACTAAGTCATTACCTAATCCATGACACCCTACTGCAACGATAACAAATTCTGTTTCACCATTTTGCGTAATTCTTCATAACTCGTGGTAACGGGAAAGTAATTACCTTTACAAACGAATATTAAGAGTTATGAAAACAAAGAGAAGCACCTTTAAAGTCCTGTTCTATCTAAAGAGAACAGCAGCGAGAGTAAGTGACGGAAAAGCCCCTGTAATGGCACGTATCACCATTGACGGCGATATTGCCACGTTCAGCGCAAAGCTGTTCGTCACTCCTTCTTTATGGAATGCCGAAGCCGGAAAAGTAAACGGCAAGTCCGCCGAAGCCGTAGAGGTCAACCCGCAGTTGGAAGAGATCAAAGCCCGAATCAACAACCACTATTACCAGATACTCCGGGCGGACGATTTTGTCACTTCCGAGAAAGTGCGCAACGCTTTTTTAGGTATCGGCGTGATGGAGAACTGCATCCTGAAAGACTTCCAGACCATGAACAAGGAATTTGGCGACATGGTGGAAAAGAAACTCCGTGCAAAGTCCACCTATAACAAGTACCTGACCGTTTACAAGCACCTCGAAGCCTTCATGTGGGAAAAGAAGAAACGCACCGACATGGCTTACAAGGAACTGACGAAAGACTTCATAGACGATTTCGACAGCTACCTCCGCAACGAAAAGGGATTGAGCGCAAATACCCTCTGGATTTACACCATGCCCGTACTCAGCCTTACCGACAAGGCTTGGCGCAGGGGAATTATCCGTACCGACCCGTTCAGCGAGTACAAGCTCGAAATGGAAGAGACAGACCGGGGCTACCTCACGGAAGAAGAACTGCAAGCCGTAGCCAATACCGTGTTTGCGGACAAGCAGACAAGCCTCGTCCGTGACATGTTCCTTTTCGGTTGCTTTACCGGGTTGAGTTACATAGATATAAAGACACTCACCTTTGACAAAATCCAGCGAATGGATTTCGACGGTGAGGAATGGATCATCACCCGCCGCACCAAGACCAAAGTATCGAGCAACGTCCCCCTGATGGAAATAGCCAAAGAACTGATCGAACGCTACAAAGGGCTTGCGAAGGATGATCTCGTGTTTCCCATGCCAAGCAACGGCACATGTAACGACCACCTGAAAAAGATTGCCACGGCTTGCGGGATAAACAAGGAAGTCACCTTCCATCTTTCCCGTCATACCTTCGCCACGACGGTCTATCTCTGCAATGGCGGTACGATTGAGGCACTTTCAAAGATACTCGGTCACAAGCATATCAGCACCACACAGATTTATGCGGTAGTAACGAACAAGATGGTCAGCTCCGATTTCCGTGCAATTTCCGCCAACCTTGCGACCATGCAGAAGAAAGTCCTTGACAAGAAACAGAAAAAGGTCAAGAAGCAGCAAACAGCCGCCTTGCGTGAAACCGCCTGATTCCTTTCGGCAAGGCAAAACGCAGCAAAGGCAGGAGTTCCGTTTGGGAGTTCCTGCCTTTGCTGCATTTATCCATGCACCGCCTTCAAAAGTTAAGTAGGACTTTTCCCACGTTTGCTTTTTCGCTTCATCTGCACATAGTTTTCTTCCAGCATACGCAATATGTCCGATTGCCGATACAGCGTTTTGCCCGGCAACGCAATGAACGGGATAATCCTTTGCGCCCGGTAGTCCTGCAAGGTGCGGGTAGTGATATGCAATATCCAGCACACGTCTTCCCCCGTCAGGTACACCTCGCCGTTCATTGCCGGACGGAAGTTCGCCGTCACGTTATCCACGTACTGCATGCTCCGTTCCAGAGCTTCAAAGTACGCCTGTACCTCTTCCATGTCCTTTGTAATCACTTCCATCTTATTCTTCCCCTATCAGTTCCTTGCTCATTGCCGTTATAAACGCTTCCACATCTTCCAGCCTGTAATAAATCTTGTGGTTGATCTGGCTGTATGCCAACAGCCCGCTGTCACGGTACGTCTGCAACGTCCGTTTGCTCACGTTCAGCTTCTCGCACACGTCCGCATTATCCAGCCAGTTCATTTTCTCCGGCGGTCTGTACCGGGAACACAACTGCTGTACATGCTCGCTGAACCGATTGAACCTCTCTTTCATTTCCTCAAATGTTTTCTTCTCGATAGTCACTATTTCCATATCCGTTAATTTACTGTTTCCCGCAAATATACAGACTGTTGCGGGTGTGTCCGTGCGTTTATGTACCGCTTGTCCGTGTTTTGCTTCATGCTTGTAACTTTGTCGTGCCCCATGCGGTGCAAACCTAAGCAGACGGCAACATATTTTTTTGCCGCCAGCATATTTTCCCCGTTTTTAATTGCCCGGTTCTCCGATAATCCATTCCTTTGCAACAGAACAATATGTTTAACTATGGAACAACCCGTTTTTGTAGCACAATACACCTTCCTTGCCGTTCCTGAAACCATCGAGGAAGAACGCCGCATTTTAGGCAAGGTCGCCCTCCGGTGCGAGTACGTGATCCGTTTCGAGGACGATGGGAAATTCTATTTCCTTCTCGAAACCCGTTCCGATTACGAGACACAGTTCGCCCGTTACGGCTGGTACATCGTCAGCCAGACCGATTTCAACGAAAGGCTCACTATCGGCATGGGCTTGTACGAGAGCGGGCATTTGGCAGGTTTCATGTATTACTTGAAATCCGGCAGCGAGGACGAAGCCCGTTTGTGGAACAGCATACTTATCTTTACCTTCTTCAAGGACTTCCGCAAAGCCTTTTTCCCGTTAGATAACCGTTTTCAGGGTTTCTTCCGTCTGGACGGGAGCCTGTGCCTTTACCTGTATGATTATTGCCCCGTCCGTCGTAACGACAAGATCACGTTTGAAGGCAAGAAAATTTCCAACCTTATTTTCAAATTCAAGTCCGGGCAGGTAACCGACCTCTCCACCAAACTCTTTTCCATCGCTATCAGCCGCATCCGTGTCATTCAGGAGAACAGGCACCGTGCCGTCCTGATACCCATTCCTGCATCCACCCGTGAAAAGAACCGCATCCGCTACCAAGAGTTTTGCCGTAAACTCTCGGCGGACATCGGGGTAGCCGACGGCTACGAAGCCATCATCCTGACCGCAGACCGTCCCCAACTCAAAGGCACGCACGGGCAGGACAAGACCGCCAACTTAGATTTCCATCCCGAATATTTCAAGGACAAATGTGTTCTGTTAATCGACGATCTACTGACAACTGGCGAAGGATTCATACAGACACGCCGCAAGCTAATCCAGCACGGGGCGAAATTCGTAATCGGTCTGTTCCTTGCCAAGACCATAGCTTTCGAGGACGAACAGGAATAATGACGGGCAAATATTTTTCATTTACTTCCCCGGCAGCGGTATAGGTCTGTCCCGGCAGCCCCTTATTATCTTACCCGTTTTTCCACCCGTTATTTTCCTCTTTTGGGGCTTTGCCGTGACTAACAAGATAATCCTTTGTCTGCGGAACTTCCCGCCCGTTTCCGCCACTACCTTCGCACGGCCATCCGCAAAAGCCGGATAGCTGATTGCTACGTCCGTTTACCGTAACCGGACGAAAAGCACCTCGCCAACCCGCACAACACATTGTCACGCAAGTATCCTTCTTTCTAACCCGATAAATCGGCAAAAGAAGAATACTTGCGTGGCAAAGAGTTGTCTTTCCACCCCCGCAATCACCAACCCGTATATTTCTTTCTTTTCCGGAAACCGGAGTTCCCGGCTTTCCGTCTTGCCTTCTCTTTTCAGCACCGGGCAAGTAACCTATCATTCATTCAATCTACTGGAAGGCGATTTTTCCCTAAGCTGATTGGAAAAACATTGACGAAGGTAGGCGGGGGAGAAAACAAATCCGCAAAAAATGCCAAATCTCCACCCTGCGGGTAGTATTTACCATTTTTTCAGATGGTTGCAATTCTCCCTTTCCGCTTTCTATGATTGTCAATGTTCTTCCCAATCAGCCAAGGGAAAAAAAATTGGTTGGGGCGACAAGCGATGATAACGAAAACAAGTAGTAACCATTTTAAAGCGTAAAGTTATGGCAACGACAACGAACAACACTATCGAAAAGATTGCACCGATGTTCACGGAGTTATTGGTAAAGAAAATCGAGTGCTTGAAAACGGATTGGCAAAAACCGTGGATAACGAGCCTTAAACAAGGTTTGCCCCGTAACATCAGGGGAACGGTCTATAATGGCGGCAACGTCTTGATGTTATTGTTTTACACCGAGTTTATGAAATTCTCTTTGCCCGTGTTCCTCACGTTCAACCAAGCAAAGGAGGAAGAAGTGAATATCAACAAGGGCGCACGCTCGTTTCCCGTTTACTATTGGTTTAAGTTCGTGGTACACAAGGAAACGAAAAAGACTATCAAATACGAGGAATACCGCAAGCTGTCCGCAACCGAGCAGGAAAACTACAAGGTCATCCCGCAGATGAAGTATTACAACGTCTTCAATATCGAACAGACCAATTTTGCCGAGAAGCACCCCGAACGCTACGAGCGGATGAAGAAGAACGAGCAGCCCGATAATCATTCGGACGGGATGATGTTCGATGCGCTGGACGAGTTGGTTTATACGCAGAATTGGTATTGCCCTATTAAGGTAAAGTATTCCGATAGTGCCTTTTATGTCCCGTCAGCCGACTACATCGTTTGCCCCGAAAGAAGGCAGTTTCCGCAAGGGGTGGAATTTTACGGAACGCTCCTGCATGAAATGGCGCACAGCACGGGAAGCCCCCAACGGTTGAACCGCACGTTCGGCAACTTTTTCGGTGATACGCTTTACGCACGTGAGGAACTTGTTGCAGAACTCACATCCGCCCTTTGCGGTGCGTTCTTCGGCTACGCAGCCGCACCGCAGGACAACAACGCTGCCTATCTGAAACACTGGCTCACCAAGCTAAAGCAGGAACCCGCCTTTCTGATTGATATTTTGGGCGATGTGAACAAGGCTGCAAAGATGATAACCGAACGGGTGACAGAACCGATAAACGAACCCGCAGCAGCCTAAAGGACAACAAGAAACAAGAGTATAAACAACGGGCGGAGCAATCCGCCCCCAAAACATAGGAAGATGAAAACACTATCAGAAAAGGAATTTAACGAGTTCAACGCAAAAGGATTATTCACGGACGAAGCAGAAAAGGCAAAGAAAGCCCTGTTTCCCGTCATGCAGGAAATACGGAAGTACATACCCCAAGCGGAATACGGCTACCACGTGGTAGACGGTGAATACCCCGCATTTTACGGTGTCCAAATCGAGTTCACACAAAACGGCATCCGTTTCCATGTGAGCAAGATATACAAGGAGAACAAATACAAGATAGCTGCCGATATGGAGCATTTTAAGAACGTAAACCGCTACGACATCGAGAGAGTAACCAAGCAATATGAAAAGCCGTGCAATATCGGTACGTTCACCGCCAAGAAAGTGAACGACTGGATAAATTACTATACTTCGATATACAACCAAGTAGCGGAAGAAGATACGGAAAATACGCAGAAAGTAGCGGAGTTTCTCAAAGATATTGAAAATGAAACTATAAGGTGGGAGAAACAAGACCATTCAAAAGGAACGATTACCCGCAACGGTTTGCGCTTCACTTTCTACATAGAGGAAGGACACCTTTCGTATGAATTGTCCCTAAATTATCGGGGAACGGCTGATTACAACACTTTCCGGCTGATAGCCGATAACCTATATATTCCGAAAGGAAACTATTAAACAACCACGGGCGGAGCAATCCGCCCGACAACCCCCAAGAACATGAAAACGATACTCATTTCCAAACTGATTTACCGCCTAATCCTTTGGGCTGTGGTGGTTTACTTTCTCACCACCACCGCAGGGCAGTTTTTCGCCTTATGGCTTGCCGTGGCTCTGTTTTATTTTGTGGCACGGTTCATTCTCGCCCTTGTATGGCGGTTGTTTGTCGGTATCGTGTTCATCTTGATAATCATTCTTTTAATATTCTAAAATTTACCGATATGGAAACAAAGACATTCATTAGGAACGGAGCAGCCGAAACAAAACTTTTTGGCGAGGAAACATATAAACAATGCTGTTTGGGAGCATTTCGAGGGGAAATCTATTTCGATTACAAATACCGTCATACCAACGGGCAGGAGTTCACAACCCTACGCAGGACGTTGATACAATGCCGTGCCGAGCGTGATTTTTGGTTAAGGGAAAAGACCGTCTCTTTTTCGGGACACCGAGCCGAAAGGATGACAAGGAACAGCCCCGACACGCAAAAGAGATTGACAGATATAGGCTTCGACACCTATACAGCGATAACCGAACTTTGCAAACGTGACTACCATACGTTTTTATCGGGCATGGCGAACGGCTTCGACCTTATCGCAGCCGAGGAAGTTTTAAACGCAAAAAAGGTATTCCCATACATTCAGCTAAAAGCCGTTATCCCGTTCAAAGGGCAGGCAGACCGATACACCCAAGCGGACAAGCAGCGTTATAACGCTATTTTAACCCAAGCGGACGAGGTGATAATTTTGCAGGATGAATATTCAGAGCGTTGTTTCTTGCATCGTAATAATTACCTATTGGATAACTCCGCCTATCTCGTGGTATTTTACGACAGCACCCCGACGGGCGGAACTGCCTACACGTTGCGCCATGCGATAGAGAGGAAAATAGAGTTTCAAAACGTATGTTATAACCGCAAATAAGGCTCACAAGGGCGGAGCAGCCCGCCCGCTACTTTCTTTCGTGAGTCGGAGCGGAGAAAGAAAGATAGCAAAGAAACCGATTTTACAAACCTATAAAATTTACCGATATGGAAATCAAAATTAAATGTATAAACGAAAATATCTGTATGGCTTTTGAAGAACTGCAATGTTATGGGGAACATAGGGGACTTGTACCGCAGGAAGTGTACGATAACGGTTATTCCTATACCAGCAGTGAACCGTCCACTTTTACGGCTTTGAAAAATGCAATAGAATATTACCAAGCCAATTACGAACGATATAAAGGCGGGATATGGCTTGTAAAGGGCTTCCACTTCCATGACACGGAAGTACACGTCTTTCTTGTACCCCAAAACACCCCCCGTTACAGCGAGGTGAGTTTTTCCTAACCCCGATAAATACGATTATCATATTAATAAACTTCTAAAAATAAAAACATTATGAAAACTAAAGCAAATCAATCAGCAGCAGAGAGAAACATCACATTGGTAGCATTGGCAAACATTCAGCCGAGCGGTTTTAACCCCCGTAAGCACTTCGATGAAGCGAGCCTTTACGAACTTGCCGAGAGCATCAAACAGCAAGGAGTATTACAGCCTATTACCGTGCGCCCCATTGCCGGAGACCGTTACGAGATTGTTTTCGGGGAGCGCAGATACCGTGCATCCGTCATCGCTGGCAGCGAGGAAATTCCGGCTATCGTTTCCGAGTTGTCGGACGAGACAGCCGAGGAAATGGCGATTACCGAGAACTTGCAACGTAAGGACGTGACACCCATAGAGGAAGCAGCCGCCTATCAAAAACTCATAGAGGGCGGGCGGCACACCGTACAGACGTTGGCGGTACTTTTCGGCAAGAACGAGAACTATATCCGCACCCGTCTGAAATTCACCGCCCTTATTCCCGAAATCGCCACCCTTTTGGAATCGGACGAGCTGACTATCAGCGTGGCAACCGAGATTTGCCGATACGGTGAGGACATACAGAGGGAAGTGTACGAGAAGCATTTGCAGGACGAGGGAACGTATAACAGTTGGCGGGGACTGAAAGCTGCCGATGTAGCCAAGCGCATCGAGCAGAATTTTACTACCGACTTGAAATACTACCACTTCGACAAGACCGAGTGCGCCACGTGCGCCCACAACACGAACAACCTGCTGTTGTTCTGTGACGGTGGGTGCGGACATTGCGCCAACCGCACGTGCCTTGCCGAAATGAACGCCTCTTTCCTCATGGAGCGAGCCGTGCAAATCATGCAGAACCAACCGAGCGTATCGCTCTGTCGTGACCGATACTGCACCAACGAAACGGTAGTAGAACGGCTAATCGCTTCGGGCTACGAGGTCGAAACCCTTGAAAGTTACACCGCCTTTCCCAACAGCCCCAAAGAACCCAAAGCCGAGAACTTCAACAGCCCCGAACGCTACGAGGAAGCCCGCACCCGTTATGAACAGCAGTGGGCGGACTACACGGAGCAGGAGGAGGAAATCAGCCGCAGGAGCGAAACGGGAGAAATCACCGTCTATGCCAAAATCGGGCAAAAGGAGATTGATTTCTGTTACGTGGAGAACGTCACCGAAGCGCAAGGAACGGACGGGACAGTCACAGCCGCACCGCTCTCACCCGTTCAGAAGTTGGAGAAGCAGGACGAGCGCAACAAGGAGATAGCCCTTGAACGGACGGTAGAGGACACCAAGAAGCAGATACTCACAGCCGACATCACGGGCGGCAGGTTCAGTGCGGACGAGGAAAAGATACTTTATTTCTTCATGCTATCCCATTTGCGGGAGGAACATTTTACAACCGTGGGTATCACCGAGGAAGGGAAACGCTATCTCACGAACGAGGACAAAATGAATATTGTGGCTAATCTCACCGTCAAGATAAAAACTATCATCCGCAGGGACTATCTGATAGCCAATTTCCGAAGTGCATACGGCAACAATACCGAAGCATCCCTTTTGCTTGACTTCGCACGCAAGCACATGCCCGAAGCACTCGCCACCATTGAGAACGAGTACAACGAAGTGTACGAGAAGCGACACCAGCGCATCGAGGAAAAGAAAGCTGTCCTTTTGGTGCAGGAACGGGCAAAGGAGCGCAAGGTCACGCAACCCGAAGAACAACCGCAACCCGAAGATATTGCAGCCTAAAGACAAAAGGCAGGGCGGAGCAATCCGCCCGCTACTTTCTTTCGTGAGCCGGAGCGGAAAAGAAAGATAGCAAAGAAACCGATTTATCAACCGTTCAATTTTCAAACTTATGCGAACCGTACAAAGAACCTATACACTATTCAGCATTTCGGAACTGGAGGAGACAGCCCGTCAGAAAGCCTATACCGATTGGCTTGCCAAAGGGCAGGAATACCCTTATGCACCCTTCAACCGCAACACGCTCGAAGCCTTCTGCAACCTTTTCCGTATCGTCTGCACAAACTACCGTTACGATAGCTGTACATACTACTACCGTTTCTATACAGAGCAGGAGGAAGACACGGAAGAACTTTCGGGCATCCGCTTGCGGACGTTCATCTGTAATAATTTCCATTACGGGCTGTATTATCCCAAGACCTATTGGACGAAAGACTTGAAGAAGAAGCGGAACAGCCGCATTTCCCTCATTTCCTCATGCCCTCTGACGGGTTTTGTCATGGATGACATCATGTTGCAACCCCTCATGGAATTTCTGCAACATCCCGACAATCGGAATTTCAAGGAACTCATGCGTGATTGTTTGGAAGCCTTTTTCCGTTCGTGCCGTGACGATTGCGAGTATTGCGAGAGCGAGGAATATTTCAAGGACGAGAGCCAACACAGAAATTGGGAGTATCTGAAAGACGGTACACTATTCAAGGAAACGGCATAACCTAATTTTGACCGCAACGGGAGAAATCAAGCCATAACATTCCCCCTTGTGTTTCATCGCCGGAAGTCCGGGACGGGTAGCGATCCGCCCGGACTTCTATTTTTACTACCCGTGACAACCCCGACTACCCGACATTTCGGACGGACTTCTTTTTCTTTCAGTGAGCCGGAAGCGGACAAAGACAAAGAAGCAAAAAGAAACCCTTTGACCCACCGGATTTTTAGCCAAGCTCCACACTCATTTTTTAGCCAATCTACGGGGAAAAACGGACAAGTAGCAAGGCTTGACCTTGCAGGTTTTGCGTGCAATCTCCACACCTTCGGGTAGTATTCCACGCAAAAGTCTTGCATGAAGTCCGTTCTTTCCCCGTGCCCCAAAGCAAAAAAATAAATGTTTCACTTTTAATTTTTTGCATTATGAATACACTGTCTTTCCCTCAAATCACCGTAAGTTACAAGGACGCTGACGCATCCAAGAGAGTTAAAATCCAATCTTCCAAAGAGTCTTACGACCTGTTCAAACCCATTTACGAGGATTGCATGCAGCACCATGAAGAGTGCTGGGTCATGTACCTGAACGGCGCAGGCAAGCTGCTGGGTGTTTCGTGTATCTCACGAAACGGGATGAACAGCACCGTGGTGGATATACGCATCGTCCTCCAGACGGCTCTCGTTTCCCATGCTTCGGCAATCATACTCTCGCACAACCATCCGTCCGGTTCGACGGTGGCAAGCACGCCGGACAACAACCTGACCAGCCAGTTGAAAAAAGGCTGCGAGGCAATCGGCATACAGCTCTTAGACCATATCATACTGACCGAGGATAGCTATCTCAGCTACGCTGATGAAGGGATGCTTTAAGCACCCCTTTTTTGTTCACGGGCTATTTTGCACTTCTTTCTTTCATGAACGGGGTGGAAAAGAAAAGAAGCAAAAGAAACCTCTTTTTCAACCGGATTATTCCATATACCCCAAAGGTTACATGTCCGATTCCTTATCGGCTGTTTCAACCAGTCTTACTTTACAACCAGCCCAAACATCAGCCCATCGCTGTAAGGTTTCCAAATCGTTACTCCACATTGTGTTTCCGTAGAAATCCTGACCGTTACAACCGCATTTCTCCACCCAGTCCGAATTTTCAACCCTGATATATTCGGTGTCCACTCCATTTTGTATGTTACTCTGAACTTTTTGCCCACCGCCGGGAATCTTGTAAATAGTCGTCATATTGTTTTTGCTTGTTTGTGTCTGTCAGCAAAGATATGCTTTAATATCAAAAAACAGAACAAAATCAGACTTCTATGCAACAAAAAAGTCAGTCCCAAGCTGCTGTTAGAACTGACTTTCTTACAATACAGAATACTTACACTATTCAATCTCTTCGTTCCACAATTCTTTATCCATCACATTTTCAACCCCCTTTTCTGTTCCTGCCGTTGCCGTTCCCCCTGCTTCTGTTCCTCCTTCTGTTCTTCCTTCTGGCTGATCGGGGCGATACGGAACTTCTCCTTCTGGCGGTCAAAAGTCACCTCACGGTCTTTCAGAAGACCTTCGGGCAGCTCCATGTACTTGACCGCCATCGGCTTTCCCCCGTAGAAGTCCGCCATCTGCCCGTAGGTGAATTTCTCGCCCGTCATCTGCTCCATCAGGCGGCACAGCGAGTACACGTTGCAATAGCTCTCCACGGGCTGCGGGACGACGTGGGGATGGGCACGTATCATATCGGGATAGTTCAGGTACGCCGTCAGACACGCTTCCGGCGAGCGTTCCCTCCACGGTATCACCACGAACGACATCCAGCCGTGTTCGGCGCATTTCCGCCACAGCTCCGGCGTTTTCAGCCCCGGCTTCACCCTATCGGAAAGGAGGGCTGACGCCCCCGACACCTCCACCGCCTTCTCCGCCCGTTCCGGCGTTTGCAGGTGGACGGGCAGCAGGGAGAGGCACCTGCCGTCCTCCGCTACCAGAAAGTCCGCCATCTTCCCGTCGAACACCTCCGGGCGGATTGCCGAGGCTACCTCGTGAAGGTCGGCTCTGCCGTCCCCGTACCAGTCCCGCATGGCTTCCATGCAGACCTCCGCAAAAGGGATGTGGTGCAGCAGTGCCAGATGCCCGTAGCCCAGCTCCGCACTCGCTTCCAGCGCACGGCGGCACATCTCCGGGGTCTTCATATCCTCCGGCACGTGTTCCAGCGACCAGCCGAACTCCCGGACGGCATCGGCACACCGTTCAGCCGTACACTCGTGCCTGCACAGGTCTTTCAGCTCCGCCAGTGCCGATACTTCACTCTTTCTCAATTCCACTTCCATCCCCGTCCTCCTTGTCATTGTCCGCATTGAAATCGAACTCCAGTTCAACCGATTGTCCGTCCGAATCCTCCACCCAGACCGTGAATCCGCTCTGCTCGTCCGACTGCGAGGTATAGTACAGTCGGAACGTCTCTTTCGTGAGCGGGTATCGGTCATTGGGCAGCAGCACCGTGCCGTCCTCCGTTTTCAGCGTCCCTTTCCCGTCAAAGAGGAACCAGCGGATGGTGTACCGGGTATCTTCCCAGCGACCTTCCCGTTTCAGTTCACAGCGTATCTCCGCCGTCTCGTTCACCTTCAGCTTTTTCGGGACGGGCATCGTCTCGACGGTGAACGGGTATCTCGTCTGAATATCCAGCTTGTCATTACAGGCAGCGACAAGCACGAGGGCGGCCACCATGTAGCAGCCCACGAGCATTTTATAAATAGTTGTTCTCATATACATTATTATATTATAGCCGTTATCGAATCATAAAACGTATTCCCACGCCGACCTGCGAGTGGAACCGTCCGCAATCACCCCCGAACAGCACCCGTTGCCGCCCGTTCAGGAGCAGCACCACCTTGTCCGTCACGTAGGCGGACAGCTCCAGCGTCAGCGCACCCCCGTAGATGAAGTTGTCTTCATCCGTCAGCCGTGAGCCGTCCGGCAGCAGGCTATCGCCCCAGTTTACCGTCTCGTACCCGGCAAGGGCGGACAAGCCCAGTGCGGCGAAGAATGTCTTCTTCCTATCGGAAAGGAAGTTCAGGTAATAGCCGCCCTCGCCCGTGAACTGGCTCACCGGGTAGAGGTTGCCCCGGTAGTCGTACCGCTTCTCCAAGTATTCCGCACCGACCACCCAATGGTGGGCGTTCCTCGTGTAGGTGCTTATCGCTATCCCGGCATGGTAGCCGAAGCCGTCGCCGCTTTTCCAGCGCATATCGTCCGAAAGTCCGCCCGTCAGTTGGATTCCCCTCATTCCGGGCAGGCATCTTTGGGCGTGTGCCTGGTTGAAATGCAGGCACACCCCGAAAAGCATGATAAATAACAATACCCTTTTCATCCCTTATTTGATTTTCAGTTCGTTAATCTGTTTTGCCGCCACTATATCCGAATTTTCCACCCGGATAGTCTGATGCCTGCCGCCGTCCTTCTCGAACAGCTCGATGACCAGTACCTTGTCGTCCGGTATGGTGAACTGCGGAACGACATACACCGTGCGCACGCTGCCTTTCCCCTCCGTCACCAGTACCTCGTTGTAGCTGCGTACCGGGTCGAGTACCCGCTCTTGGATGGCGGTGCGCTTCGGCACTTTCTTATCCACCACCTTGAACTTGATAAAGTCCGTCTGGAAAGCCACGTTCGACCTGTTTCTCGTTTCCGTGTGGAAATAGAACAGCCCGTTATGGGCATGGATGGATTTCAGGAGGAACTGCACCCCGAAGCGTTTGCATCCCAGATGCCGGATTTCCCGCTTGTCCTCCTTGTAGATGCTTTGCATGATCAGCTTCACCAAGAGCGGGCTTTCGTTACCCAACTCACGGAAATAGATGTTCATCCGGGTATGGCTGAAATCCGTCGTGTCCTCGTTCTCCAGAAAGTCCTTCATTTCGATGTTCAGCATTTCCGGTTCACGGGCGTAACGGGCGTTAAAACTGTAAAAACTTCCGTCCTCACAAATTACTGAGAAGTTTGTTTCCCCCGGAAACCCTTCTGTCGTGGCTTTCACCCTGACCACATTTTCCGCCCCGTCCGCTTTTCCGGCAATAATCCAATTACTGCCCAAGTCCACGTACTTCACGGCTGACGGGAAAATGATGTGTACCGTTTTTGCAAACGTCACCTGCACCCCGTAAGGCGTCACCATCTGCCGGTAGGGTAACTTTTGCGTTATCCCTTGATACAGGTCATTCCCGGCAACCGTCCGTACCGTATCGCTTACTTGCGCATTCGCTCCCGTCACCACGCCCATAAGCAGGGCGACCCATCCAAAAATCTTTTTCATTGTCTTTTCTTTTTTAATTTGGTTCATATTCTGTTTCCTGTTATTGTTGTTTGGCGTACAGCATCAGTTCGTAGCCCGCTTTCAGATGCACTTTCACCGTCCGAAACTTCTTGGCGAGGTATTGGCTGCCGCCTTGCATCACGCCCCTTGTCAAGTCCATGGCGATCTGCTGCCCGGCACTCTGCGCAAACGAAATGCTTGTCCCCAGCCCGCCGCTGATGTTCGCAAGGGCTTCCTTTGCCGCTTCCTGCTCTAATGACGAGGGTACGGAGAGCCCTTTTTGCCCGTCGCTGTCGTACACCGCCAGTTCCACGGGCAGCAGGTTCCCCCGGTACTCGATGCTCGACACCACGATGTCCAGTCGTTCCCCCTGTACCTTGCCCGTTCCCGAAACAAGGGTGTTCTGCGGGATTACAAGGTTTCCCGCTTGCAGCGGTTCGAGTAGCCGGAGCTTCACCGTCTGCCCGTCCATGATTGTCTGATCCCCGTGGATGCACGCCCGTATGGTATTCTTCCCCATAACGTACCCGTTGCCCACTGCCGTGTTGAACCCGTAGTTTCTCGGCTGGCTGTACGCCCGCATGAACTCCGCATCGCTCATCGGCTGTTGCAGTCCCGACACCGTTTGCTGCCGTGCCGCCTGTACCGCAACAGCGGGCTTTCCCATCCCTTGCCCGTTGTTTTGTCCGGTAGCGGGAACTTGCACGATTGTGCCGTTTTGTCCCGCCTGCCCGTTCTGTCCCATGTACTTGGCGGCAAGCTCGTAGCTCTTCTCCATCAGGGCGACTTGCTCGTCTATGCCGCCCGTCTGTCCCTGCTGCGCATCCAGCCGGGCGCTCAGTTCCTCCACCTGCCGTTTCAGTTCTTCCTTTTCCTCGTCCACCTTCGGCGTTTCGTAGAACGTGCCTAATTGTCGGTTGATGTCCCGGTAAGCAGCCGTTGAAGAACTTACGCCACCTGCCCGTGAGCTTCCCGAATAATCCTTGAACGGCTCTCGTTCCGGTTCGCCGTCCGGCAGTTCCAGTTCCACCCCGTCCGCATTGTTATTGCCCGAAAAGGCGAAGTCTTCCAGCGAACGCACCTTGTCCGCCTGCTTCTTTTCCAGCCCGGCTTGCTCGTAGGCTTTCCGCTTGTCACCGATGATCCCGTCATTCTCCGGCAGGGGAATGTCTGCGTTGAACGCCCCCACGGTTTCCCCGCTTTCGTCCTTCTTGTCCGAAGGGGCGAAGATCAGCCACATCGAGCCGAGGAACAACAAGCCCATCAGCGGGTACACCAGTAGCTTTTTCCGTAGCTGCATCTGTCCGGGCGTCAGTTCTTTGGCGGGCTTCCTCTTCTTTTCACCGCCTTTCTTCCCCTTGTTCTCCGTCCCCGTTTCCGGGGCTGCGGCATCGCTCACCGTCACGTGCTGCGTTGCCGTCTCTTTTTCCTGATTCTGTTCTTCCATGATTTACTGTTTGTTAAAAGGATTGATTATACTGTCATTCTTTAGCCGGATTTGGTCGATATGCTCTATCCCCAACTCCTGACCGTCACTTTTGCCGATGTTGTAGATGGCGGTGACAGTCATATAGACCGATAACCCGCCGAACGCCACGAACATCACAAGGATAACCGCCACCCGCTGATCCGGTGTGATACGCCCGCACAGGCGGCGGAGCTTTTCGTCCGCCCAGTCCTGCACTTTCACGATAATTTTCCCGATCATGGCTCTTATCGTTTAATGGTTTGCAAGTCCTTGTTTTCGGTAATCTCGAAGCCCTCGATGATGAATCCCTGCGGGTTGTTGTCACTCCTTACGGCATCCAGCAACCGGCAGCGGGTGACAAGGCTTCGCTCCGTCACCGAGCTTTCACGGAGGATAATCTGCCGGGCGAACGTCCGCACGGTGTACGGGTACTTGTCAAAGTCGCACCGCACGCTGTCAATCTGCACTATTTGGTTGATATTTCCCGAAATCACCCGGTTGTAATACCCCTTTTCCGAGAGGTCTTTGTAGTAGTTGAATGCGCTCTTGTCCGCCAGCATCAGCGAACGTTTGATATTGCTTTCAATGGCACTTTTATCCGGTGACAACGTGAAGAACAGTTCATGAAACCTGCGCACGTGTTCCCGTGCTTCCACCGGGCGGTTCTGCTGCACATCCTGCGAGAGTGCCAGCATCAGCGACTTCCCGTTATCCAAGACGTATATTTTCTCCCGTTGCGCTTCGGCGAAACTGTACGATTTCCAAAGGGCGAAGCCCGTCACCACCGCACACAGGCAGATAAACACCAGCGCAAAGAGCCGTATCTGCCTGAAACTCGTTTCTATATTCTTTAATGACTTAAATTCCATTTCTTGATTGTCTTTTGGTTACTTGATAAGTTTTCCGACAACATTGCCCACGGCAGCACCCGCCCCGGCAGAGGCGATATTTCCCACTTTGGTGGCAGTCGTGTTCATTGCACGGTTTGCACCGCTTACACCGCCCGCCATGATGATCCAGTTCGCAACGGTAGGTATCGTGAAGTACCCGAATATCCCGATAATCAGGAACACCATGTACACCGTATTCGTACTGTCCGGTATAAAGGTGGGATCGCTCATCGCCTCTATGTCTTTGGTGAGCATAAGTATCTGAATCCTTGCCAGTACCGAACTGAACAGGTCGCTCACGGGCAGCCACATATAGACGGAGATATACCGGGTTATCCACTGCGTCAGGGTATTTTGGAATCCATCATAGACGCTTATCGCAAAGGCGACAGGCCCCAAGATGGAGAGAACAATCAGAAAGAATGTCCGTATCGTGTCTATCACCAGCCCGGCGGACTGGAACAGCAGTTCCAAAAGTTCCTGAAACCATTTGCGTATATTCTGTTTCATCCGGTATTCCGCACGGTCTATGTACATGCCGCCCATCGTTATCAGGTCATCAGCCGACCATCCGAGTTCGTCCAGTTTCTTGTCGAACTCTTCCTTGTCCACGAGGTACGCCGTTTCCGGATTCCGTTTGTTCGCTTCATATTCCAGCTTGTCCTTCTGTTCCCGGTACTTGTTCATGTCGAAGGTCTGCGTTTCCAGCATCCCGTGGCAGCCTTTCACCACGGGCGAAAGCACCGTGTTGATTGTGCCCAGTACGAACGTCGGGAAGAACATGATGCACAGCCCGATGGCGAACGGGCGCAGCAGCGGGTACACGTCGATAGGTTCGGCACGGGCAAGGGCTTGCCACACTTTGGCGGCTACATAGAACAGCGCACCCAACCCGGCTATCCCTTTGGCTACACCCGTCAGGTCGGAGCATAGCGGCATCATTTCCTGATATAGCGTGTGCAATATCTGGTGCAGGTTCTCAAAGTCTATTGATAATAACATCATCTTACCTTATTATATATATGTATAGGAATCCATTCTCACCAGTAGCGTTCGTCCGCCGAGCCGTACAACGCCATCACCCGGTCAGTGTCCTTCTTCTTTTTCGCCCGCAGGTAACTCACCGAGATATTCTTGTTCGTGTAGTATTGCACGAGGTTGCGGTATTCCAGCAGCCGTTTATAGCTTTGGTCGATAATCGCCAGCCGTTCCGCATCCGATAGCGACATTCCCGTCACGTTCACCACGTTTTTCAAATCCTGCAACACGTCCGCACTCTCGTTCAGCAGCCTTGCGTACCCGAAAGAGATTGTGCTTAGCTCGTCCGGCGTATAGTTCGGATCGCCCAGCATCTTTTGGTAGTTCCGTACATAGATTTCCGAAATGTCCGCCACCAGTTCGATGCTTTTCTTTACTTTCACGCCGCCCTTTATCACGTCGTGTACATCCTTTAGCGCATCATAGTACCGCTTCCCTTGTTCAAAAACTTTGGCGGTTTCCCTGAATCCGTCCAGTGTGTTTTTCGCTGTCGTAGAGGTCTGCGCAATCTGCTTGACGGTGTTGATAATCCCTTGCGCCAAGTTTCCCGGATCGCTCACAACCCATTGTGCGTTAGCCGTACCCGCTGCCAGCAGGCACGCCAATCCCATGACTATCGTTTTTATCTGTTTCATACTCTCACTTGTTTAATTGATGGTTACTCCGTTTATATTCTCCGCCGGGTGACAGGTGTATGCGGTCTTTCTCCTTGTCGTAGGTCAGCATCACCGCCAGCCCCGTTTCGATGAACAGATACCCGTCCGTTTCCCGGATCAGGTACGTTTCCGTCCGGGTACGTCCCGCATGGTTTTTCTTTGTCACCGTTACCCGGTATTGACCGTTTTCTTCCGAAAGGGTAAAGGGCGGCTTGCTGCCCGTGCTTACCCAGTCGCCCCGCATCTTTTCCAGTTTGTCGGTGTTCGTCTCCTTGCAGGAAATGACGAACGCCAATGCCACTGTCACCGCTGACAGCAGCAGGATTAAATTCAATCGTTTCATAATGATTTCGTTTTTAATGATGATTTGTACAACCAGCCGTTTGTACGTTTAGCCGTTTAGTTATTTAGCCAGCCAACCGTTTAACTGTTTAGCCGATTAACCAGCCAGCCAATCAACCATCCGGCTACCCATACATCCGGTTATTCATTTATTTACCCATTGGCACACCATCCCATTAGCATATTGGCACATTGTCCCATTGGCACATTATTTACTTGTACTTCGTTTCCGCCAGCCGCCTGATGGCAAGCTCCAAGTCGCCGCCCAACTCTTCCGCAAGGTTGAACACCTCCGTTTTCTCGCTCTCTTCGGTGGTGTACGTCAGGTATTCCAAAGGGCTTACTTCCGTGGCATATACCGCCGACTGCACCCCGTTCAGCCCGATCCATACCTCCTTGTATTTCCGTCCGGGATGGTTGGCAAGGTTGATGGACAGGATTTGCGCTTTCTCCTTTTCCGTCAGTCCGAGCATCGCCTGTATGCCGTCGAACTTGTTCATGTACTTCTTCTGGTCTAAAAGGATTTTGCAATCCGAGTTATTGATGATAGCCTCTTTCACGATGGGCGACGAGATTATATCGTCCACCTCCTGCGTAACTACCACAGCCTCACCGTAATACTTGCGGACGGTTTTGTAGAGATATTTTAAATATTCGCTCATGCTCGGCGAGGAAAGGGCTTTCCACGCTTCCTCGCATATCAGCATTTTCCGCACCCCTTTCAGCCTGCGCATCTTGTTGATGAAGGCTTCCATGATAATGATCGTCACCACGGGAAAAAGCTCTGCGTTATCTTTTATACTGTCAATTTCAAAGACGATAAACCGCTTGTTCAGCAGGTCGATGTTCTCCTTCGAGTTCAGCAGGAAATCGTAACGACCACCTTTGTAATATTGCCGCAACGTGGTAAGGAAGTTGTCGATATTGAAATCTTCCCGGCTTACCTTGATGTCCCTTTTCGCCAGTTCCGCCCGGTAATCCTCCAGCATATACTCGTAGAAGGTATCGAAGCAAGGGACGATACTCCGGTCTTGCTGTATCTTGCGGATATATGCCGACACCGCACTTCCCAGCTCGCCGCTTTCCGTCTTCGTGATTTTCTCGTCCTCGCTCTTCCACAACGTCAGTAGCAACGTCTTGATGCTGTCCTTTTTCTCCACGCTGAACTTGTAATCGTCCGTATAGTAAGGATTGAAACTGATGGGCTTATCTTCAGAATACGTGTAATACACCCCGTCCTCGCCCTTTGTCTTGCGGTGTATCAGTTCGCACAACCCTTGATACGAGTTACCCGTGTCAATCAGTACCACGTGGCTGTTCTGCTCGTAGTATTGCCGGACTAAATGGTTCATGAAGAAGGATTTTCCCGAACCCGAAGGCCCCAAGACGAACTTGTTGCGGTTCGTGATAATCCCCCGTTTCATCGGCAAGTCCGAAATGTCCAGATGCAGCGGTCTGCCCGTCACCCTGTCCACCATCTTGATGCCGAAGGGCGATAATGAATCTTTATAGTTCGTCTCTTCCGTGAAGAAGCACAAGGCTTGCGGGATGAACGTGTAGAAACTTTCCTCGAAAGGAAAATCCCCCTCGTTCCCCGGTATGCCCGCCCAGAACAGCGTCGGCACGTCCGTTGTGTTATGCCGGGGCTTGCATTCCATAAGGGCAAGCTGGCTGCCCACGTCGTTCTTGATGCGTTTCAGTTCTTCCCGGTCATCGCTCCATGCCATCACGTTGCAGTGGCAGCGTACCGGGGTCAGCCCCTTGCTGTGCGCTTCGTTCAGGTATTCCTCTATCCATTCCCGGTTAATCTGGTTCGAGCGGGAATAGCGGGATAGCGACTGCATATTACGGGCGGTCTGCTCGAAGCGTTTCAGGCTCTCCGCGTGGTCGTCGATGAAGAGGTACTGGTTGTAGCAATGGTTGCAGGAGAGCAGCACGCCCACCGGGGCGGCAAAACTCAACCTGCAATCGCTCCGGTCAGTGGACAACCGTTCATAGCGGCTGTCCGTTCCCACCTTGCCCGGCAAGTCCTCCACATCCGAAAGGGTGTGCAGGCAAAGGATGTCGTCGCCTATCCGCATTTCTTCCGGGTTCAACTGGATGTCCTTCAGTACGGTTGTCCCGCTTTGCGAGAGGGAGAAATATTTCTCCACGATGCCCGCCTCCGTTTCCGTTCCGACAATCTCGTCCGCCCGCAGGCGGGTGAGCGTGATAAACCCGCTGTCGTTCATGATTCGCTCGAACTGCCCGACGGCTTCAAGGAATTTCGTTATCGTTTCCTTGTCCTCGATCTCCTTCGGGATAATCTTTCCCTTGCACAGCGTGCTGAACGTGCTTTCCTGACGGCTGCGCACCTTCGTTGTCTTGGTAAGGAACAGGTAGCAGAAGTGGTTCAGGAACGGGCGTTCGTTGAAGTGCCTCTCGAACGAGCGGGACAAGAAACTAAGGTCGTCCCTGTTTATTTCCGGCTGGTACTTCTCTTCGATGAAGAAATCCTGCTTATGCACGATGGAGTAGTCCGGCAGTACCTTTATCGCTTTGTGCCATGCCGAATGTATCGCTTCATATTCCGTTTGGGTAACGGTGAACAGTTCCGGCAGCTCCACCCGGAAGGCTACCGTCACGTCCGCATCCTTGCTCACGATGCAGCCGTTCTCCACAGCCAAGAGCGGGAACTTGCTTTCCAGCGTTGCCGCTTTCATTACGTTTCTCATTCTTTCTTGTTTTTGGTGGTGAAAGTCGGTGCAAACCGAGCGGAAAGCGAATCTATTTGCTTTTCCGAGGTGCAGTCCGACTTATGGAATAATCGGGGAATTTTCAGGCGGTTCAGCACGTACCTCGGATGCCGTTTGCGGGCGGCGGCTTTCATCAGCCCGTGCGTGCCGTACCGGGCATTCAACCGGAAGGTCAGCCACACCAGCAGCGTAGCCGCAACCACGCCGAAGCCGATGCACACCCACTGGTTCACGCCCGCCATGTACAGAATCACGAATACCACGAACACGGTGAGCAGCCCGGCGGCGAACACGAAAAGATACTGGCTTTCCAAGCCCTTGAACTCCACGTTCCTGCTAATCCCCTTGTTGATTTCAAAGTTCATAACCCGCTTGTTTACAGAAAGAAAGAACGTAGGATAGTGGCGGCAACAATAAGGAAGATACAAGCTCCGAACCAGCTTGCCGCTGTTTTGTTGGTATCCGGGTCTCCGGACGAGAATTTGGAATATACCTTGACTCCTCCAATCAAACCGACAACGGCTCCAATCGCATACACCAGCTTTGTTGCCGGATCAAAATACCCCGTGACCAACTGCGTGGCTTCCGTGATGCCCGCTTGTCCGTTTCCCTGCGCCATTGCGCCTGCGGCAGCCATTACAAGGCTTGCCATTAAAAAGATTCTCTTCTTTGTCATTGTCTTAAAAAATTAAATTAAACATTGTTGTTATTCATCAGTCGGGCGACACGCTGCCGTGCGCCCTCGAACTCGTCCAGCATCGCCTCCCACACGTCCGAACCCATAACGGCGGGCAGCACCTCACGGGCTTGCTGTTTCTCCCGCTCGTCCGCATCGTCCGTTACCATGATCCGGTGTACCTTCTTCAAGTCCTCGAAGGTGTACCCGGTGGCAAAGTCGGGGTTGCCGTCAGGGTAATAAGCCCCCAGTCCTTCTTCCTCTTCCACCTCTTCGGGTGTGGGTACATATTCCTCTTCTTCCGCCTCGTCCTCTTCCGGCTCTACCTCGATGTCGGAGTAGTCCGCATCATCATCCGCCGGGACGGTTTCTTCCGGTTGTTCCGTATCGTCAGCCGCCGGTTCTCCGGTAGCCGTTTCCGGCTGTCTTTCCGCGCTGTCAGCCGTTCCTTCCGCATTGTTTCCGGGCATTCCGGATGCAGAATTTTTCGCTTTGTCCTCCTGATTATCATCGTGTCTTTGCTTGTCGTCCGGCTCGTTCGTCTCTCTTTCCCGGTAGGTGCTTTTTCCGATAACCGTGTACGGTTCTTCCGTTTCTTCCTCTGGTTCGTCGTCGATTTCTTCCGCATCCGCTTTCCCAAAAGACCGCATCAAATCGTGCCGGAAGTATTGCCACAGCACGGCAAGGTAGTAGAGCAGGATGACGGAGATTATCATTTTCAGTATCATGGCAGTTCCTCCCGGCATTAGAATAAGTTTTCTATTTTTCCGGCGTAAGCCGCCTCGATTTCTTCCCGGTACTGCTCGAAGTGCTGTGCCAGCACGTTGTCTATGTAGGCGGAAAGCGACACTTTGCCGCCCGTCAGCATCATGGAGATTTTGGCGATCCTCTCGTGGTATTCACGCCGTACATACACGGGCTTGCCGTAGCGGGCAGGTATGTCCATCCCTTTGAGAAAGGTGCTATCGTAGTCCGCCACCTGTTTTGCCTTGCGCCGTTTCCCGTCCGTGGCTTTCCCGTCCGGTACTCTCTCCGCAGGCACGGCAGTTTCCTTCTTTCCTGTTTCCGGTTCTTCCGTTCCTGTCTGTTCCGCCGGGGCAGTACCGTCATTTCCGTCCGGCTTTGCCGCTTCGCCCGCCATCATCCGCATCAGCAGTTCCTCGTCGATGGGCTTATCTGTTTGCTGTTTCCTCATAGGTCGGTAATTTTAGTATGGATACCATTTCGTGCGTCAACTCCGGCAACCCGCTGCCTGCAACCAGCCGCTTGTCGGGAGCGAACAGCGTGGAACGGAACACCGTCCGGTTTTCCGCATCCAGTTCCTTGCGGAAGCGTTTCGTGTCGGGTATCTGCGTGGCGAGCATCGGCAGCCCCATTTCGGCGATTACCTTCCCGTAATTTTCGTACACGTTACTCTTTTCCCGTTTATCCACCTGATTCCAGAAAAGGTACAAGCCTTTCAAACGGCTTGTTTCTTTGCCTAACATCATCCGTTGCAGCACGTCCAGAAAGGCAAGCGTGCTTTCCAGCACCGTTTTGTCGGCAACCACCGGGGCAAAGATGTAGTCCATCTGTGCGATGGTACGCAGTATGCCCGACGAGTTCACCGTTCCCGGCAGGTCGAAGAACAGTAGGTCATAGTTTCCGCCCGCCGTCAGTTCCCTTGCCACGTCGGGAGCTTGCTCCACCCGGCATTTCTGCACCGGATAGGCGGTACGCCCCGCCTGTTGCATCTGCCCGTAGACCATCCGTTTCAGGTATTCGTTTTTCAGCACCTCCCGGCTGTCCCGCTCCCGCATCTCGTACAGGCTGTATTGGGGAAAGTCGCAGTCGATCACCGCCAGCGGCACGCCATAGTTGTAATGCAGGTAACTTGCTACCAGTACCGTAAAAGCGGACTTTCCGCTGCCCCCCTTTTGTGTGGCGAAAGCCACGTTCAATGTCTGTTTATTCATATCGTCAATCAATTAGTTATTCATTCGGTTGCTCAAGCAATCGGCTGTCTGTTCATCCGGCTAATTCATCATGCGTTCAGCCGTTTGCCCGTTTATTCGCCCAATCATCCGGCTGTTCATCCGTTTAATCGTTTAGCCGTTTAGTCGTTTGGCTGTTTAGCCAATCATCCGGCTAACTATCCACTCACTTGACCTTCCGGTTGTCCGTCCGTTCGGATAGCCGTTTTGCCGCTTCCACGGTGCAAAGGAATATTAAAATATTGGCAGTTTACACTATTGATTATCAGCGTGTCACGCATTGTCTTTCCACTCGTAGAGTTGTCGTATCCGTACATAATGACCGGACGGAAAAAGGGCTGTTACTTTGCGGCGTTGAACCCAAGAACCGTGAAAATGAAGAAGAATAGTAACCGCCCGAAGGACTGTCCCGGCAGTCCGCAGCAGACAAGGGCATCCCCAATCTGTCCGGTAGGACGGATTTTATTTTCAACCGAAAATAGCAAGTTGTGTGCTGCGGCACTCGCTTCGCTTTCCGTGCCTCACCACCACCTTGCCCCGCTGGTGCAAAATCCTCCGAAGTCGGATTTTCCTTTGCGGGGGAGAGCCGTAAGCATACGGCAATTTCAACCCATGTTTCACTTAAAACTTGATAGGACTATGGACAATCAGAAGAAGTATTCCAACAATCACGGGCGCAAGCCCAAAACCGACAAGATGCGCCACCGCTACGTCTTCCGTCTGGACGACGAAGACAACGCCCGTTTCCTCGCACTTTTCGACGAATCGGGCAAGGCGAACAAGTCGGAATTTATCGTTTCCGCACTCTTCGGCAGGGAGATAAAGGTCGTCAAACTCGACAAGGGCACGCAGGATTTCTACATGCGCCTGACCTCTTTCCACTCCCAGTTCCGCAGCATCGGCGTGAATTACAACCAATGCGTGCGTGCGCTCAAATCCAATTTCTCGGAGAAGAAAGCGCTCGCTTTCCTTTATAAATTGGAGCAGCACACCCTCGAACTGGTGGAACTTAGCAAACAGATTTCCGCATTGGCGGAGGAGTTTCAGACCAAATACCCGGTGCGATGATAGCCAAGATTTCACACGGCAGCAGTCTCTACGGCGTGCTTTCGTACAACCAGTTGAAGGTGGACGGACTTCATGCCGACGTGCTTTTCGGCAACCGGATTATCGAGCCGCAGGGCGATAACCCCTACACGATAGAGCATCTTTCCCGCTCGTTCAGTGACTACCTGACCGCCAACCGCAAGACCGAGAAGCCCGTCCTGCACATATCCCTCAATCCCGATCCGAAAGATTGCGTGACCGAGGAGCAATTTGTCAGCTTGGCGGAAGAGTACATGCGGCGCATGGGCTTCGGCGACCAGCCCTATGTCGTCTATCGCCACAACGACATCGGGCGTGAACACCTGCACATCGTTTCCGTCCGGGTGGACGAAACCGGGCGTGCCATTTCCGACAGCTACGAGCACGAGCGTTCGATGAAGGTCTGCCGGGAGCTGGAACAGCGGTTCAACCTGACCCCGGCGACCAAGAAAGAGTGGAAGGAAGGGCTGCCCTTGTCGCCCGTCGATTACGACAGTGGCAACCTCAAAGGGCAGTTGGCGGGAGTCATCCGCCCGATAGCCCGTGAGTGGCGTTTCCAGTCGCTCGGCGAGTACCGTGCCTTACTTTCGCTTTACGGCATTTCGGTGGATGAAGTCAAAGGGGAATATGGCGGACGGGAGTATCACGGGCTTTCGTATTCGGCAACCGACAAGGAAGGCAACAAAGTCGGCAAGCCTTTCAAGGCTTCCATCTTCGGTAAGGAAGCGGGCATCGACGCACTGGAAAAACGTATGCAGGTTTCCGCTGCTTGGGTGAAAAAGCACAAAGACATGGCAGCCGACACCGCCGCCCGCATAGCGGCAGCCATGCAGACCGCAGGACATGACCGGACACTTTTCGAGCGTGAACTCATGCGGCAGGGTATCGGCGTGGTATTCCGTCAGAACGAAGCCGGGCGCATCTATGGCGCAACCTTTATCGACCATGCCGACAAGACCGTTTTCAACGGTTCCCGTCTGGGCAAAGAGTTTTCAGCCAATGTGTTCAACAACCTTTTCAACGGGCAGGACGGTACGCACCCCGTACAGCAGCAGGAACATTCCGGCGCACCTGAATGGCAGGAACGTGATACGACGTACCAGCCCGACCACAAGGACAGTACCGCTGAAAATGTGGCAAACGCTTTCAACCTGTTCGCACCCGTGCAGGGTGGTGCATCCGGCGACCAGTACGCACCGCAACAGCGGAAAAGGAAGAAAAGGCGTAGGTACGGCAGGCAGCAGTAGCCTTCCGTTTTTTTAGTTTACTCACCATTTAAAATTCAGATTTATGCAAAACGAAGACGATTTGCGTGGACTTGCCAAAGTCATGGAGTTCATGCGTGCGATAAGCATCTTGTTTGTCGTGATTAATATTTACTGGTTCTGTTACCAGTCCATCCGGGAGTGGGGTATCAATATCGGCGTGGTCGATAGAATCCTGCTCGGCTTCCAGCGTACCGCCGGGCTGTTCTCCAGCATCCTCTGGACGAAGCTCTTCGCCCTGCTGTTCCTCGCCCTTAGCTGCCTCGGCACAAAGGGCGTGAAAGAACAGAAAATCACTTGGCGCAAAATCACCCTTTCCGGTGTGTCGGGCTTGCTGCTCTTCTTTTTCAACGGGTGGCTGCTCGCACTACCGTTGCCGCTATCGGCAAACACGGTGTTCTACGTCGCCACCCTCACGGCAGGATATATCCTGCTGCTCATGGCGGGGCTGTGGATGTCCCGATTGCTCAAAACCAACCTGCTCGAAGACGTGTTCAACGTCGAGAACGAGAGCTTTATGCAGGAGACCGAGCTGAAGGAGAACGAGTATTCCGTCAATCTCCGCACCCGCTTCTGGTTCAGGGGAAAGACGTATGACGGGTGGATCAACCTTGTTAATATTTTTCGTGCGACAATGGTATTGGGAACTCCGGGTAGCGGGAAGTCCTACGCAATTATCAATCAATACATTAAGCAGGTCATAGAAAAAGGTTTTTCCGTCTTTTTGTATGATTTCAAATACCCCGACCTCTCCGAGATAGCCTACAACCACCTGCTCAATCACTTGGACGGCTACAAGGTCAAGCCCAAGTTCTACGTGATAAACTTTGACAATCCGAGGGAGAGCCACCGCTGCAATCCCATCCATCCGGACTTCATGACCGACATATCCGATGCGTATGAAAGTGCGTACACGATAATGTTAAATTTGAATCGCACGTGGATTTCCAAGCAGGGCGACTTCTTTGTAGAATCTCCTATCATTCTGTTAGCCAGTATTATATGGTATCTCAAAATCTACAAGAACGGCAAGTATTGCACCTTCCCCCATGCCATCGAATTCCTGAACCGCAAGTACGCCGATATTTTCCCCATCCTCACCTCGTACCCGGAACTGGAGAACTACCTTAGTCCTTTTATGGATGCTTGGGAATCCTCGGCGGTGGAGCAATTGCAGGGGCAGATTGCCAGTGCCAAAATCCCGTTGTCACGCATGATTTCCCCGGCTCTCTATTGGGTGATGACGGCGGATGATTTCACCCTCGACATCAACAATCCCGAAGAACCGAAAGTGCTGGTTGTCGGCAACAACCCCGACAGGCAAGGCATCTACGGGGCGGCTCTCGGTCTGTACAACTCCCGCATCGTGAAGTTAATCAACAAGAAGAAACGGCTCAAATCCGCCGTGATCATAGACGAGTTGCCCACCATATACATGCGTGGGCTGGATAATTTGATAGCCACCGCCCGAAGCAACAAGGTCGCCGTCATGCTCGGCTTTCAGGATTTCAGCCAGCTAAAGCGTGACTACGGAGACAAGGAAAGTGCCGTTATCTGCAATACCGTCGGCAATGTCTTTGCGGGTCAGGTAGTTGCCGAAACAGCCAAGACGCTCTCCGAGCGCTTCGGCAAAGTTTTGCAGAAGCGACAGAACATGACCATCAACCGCAACGAGACTTCCGTTTCCATCAATACCCAGATGGACAGCCTTATCCCGGCAAGCAAGATTTCCAACCTCACGCAGGGTATGTTCGTCGGGGCGGTAGCCGACAATTTCGACGAGCGCATCGAGCAGAAGATTTTCCATGCCGAGATTGTCGTGGATAACGAGCAGGTCAAGCGGGAAACCGCCCGTTACGTGAAGATACCGCAGATTCTCGACTTCACCGACAAGGATGGCAACGATACCATGCAGCAGCAGATTGATGCCAACTACTACCGCATCAAGAACGAGGTCAAGCAGATTGTCGCCGACGAAATCGAACGTATCAAGGCTGATCCCGAACTTTCACACCTGATTAAGAACGTGTGATAAATGAAAAACGTATATTCCGGCCAGACAGATTGCTGGCGGAATATACGTTTCTATAATCCTACAAATTTATATTTATCAACTATTTCTCACCACACAACGGCAACAGCGCATTAGCCTGAAAGCATCTCAATTCACTACTTCTGTGCCAGTCCCCACAAGCCCCGTTCTTATCGCCCGACTGGTTACGTGCCAGCCCCCGACCATAGTACAACTTTCCGAGTGCATCATTTATTGTCTTCGGTTGCCCCATACTCGAGTAACAGCGCTATTATTTCATCTGCTTGCCGTAACATGTCAGCCTTAAATTGGGGGTCATGAATATCGCTCTCACCTTCTCTCAGCCGTTTAGCCAAAGACAATGGCGTATCTCCCTCTTGATTTTTAATATTTACATCTGCTCCATTGTCTAATAATAGTTTTACTGATTTTAGGTTTCCCCATCCAATAGCATGAAAAATCGGAGTGCCACGAAGTGCCTTTCCGTTGACATCAGCCCCGTTTTCAATCAGGAAAACAGCTCTCGTAAATTCTGGGTCGGTATAGCAGTCTTCTTCTACCATATGGCTCAATAAATAGCTTGACTTCGATATGTCATATCCGTTCTCAATCATTTCACGAGCCATATCAAACTTGAAGTATGTAACCAATTCATTAAAGACATACCCGCTATACTTCTTGGCAACTTTTTCTGCAAGTGGTTTTATTTTTTCATCAGGCGCTCCGTCTGCAAGCATTTTATCCAATTTGGATCGATTTTTCGCAAATTGATTATCTGGATACTCTTTAATAAAATGAATTGTCGGATATATTGCAAATAAGAGAATGATTGCTGCCCATACCCCGGTAAGTACCCATCCATTGGATATTTTACAAGCCGCAACAATCAGTGCCGTTAGAAAAACGGCAAGCAGCAAGACAGTTACAATGAATACGATTATCGCAATACCATAACCATCCCCACCCCCCTGCGGGTCATACTTGCCGGATGTTGGAAATGGTAGCGATACAATTGCATCGAATAATGGTTTGGCAAGTATTCCCGCCAGAACTATGGCTATAAATATTAACATCGTTTTCATAACTTCTTAATTTCATGTTTGTAATTTTTTATTTTTCACCACACAACGGCAACAACGCATTAGCCTGAAAGCATCCCAATTCACTACTTCCGTGTCAGTCCTCACAAGCCCCGTTCTTTAGGAGGAAAATATTCGTTTTTATATGTTTTCCAGTACTCTTCGCTCTTGGAAAAACTATCAGGACAATACTTCTTAATAATCGCTTCCACTTTCTCTTTCCATTCACCGGAAAGGGTAACACGATACCTCTGGTTGCCAAATTCTCCATGTTTATAAGGAATATCTCTTTCTTTGGCAAGAAAAAGATATGCATAATAATCAACCGGGTTACCAATGGCAGCAGGTTCTTCATCTCTATTGGTGGATTCCGAGAGGTATTCAATGTTACCATCTTCATCGTACAATACAAATGTTCCCTTGCTATATGCTTCTGCAATCAACTCTTTTTCTTCGTTAGTTAAAGGTATTTCTTTTGTAGTGACATGGCTGACAAATTCCGGGCAAATACTTACATATTTTCGATCTACCAAATATAATGTATCGGTTGTAGCCAAACTTTTCTGATCTCCTTCACATATTTGTTTTTTTGTGTTGCAATTACCTTCTTCTCTACGCTTATTTTCCCAGTATTCTTCACTTTGGGAATAACTGTCGGGACAATATTTCTTAATAATAGCGTTTACCTTCTCTTTCCATTTATCGGAAATGGTAACGTCAAAATCCAAAGCACATACTCTGAATTTCCGGTGTATATAGGATATTGTATATACATTTTCCGCATCTTTCCCCTTTACTGCAAACAGATAAGCATTATATGGTAACAGGCTGAGAGGTTCAACAATATCATTAGAGTTCTCAATACATAGGAGATTACCAAATTCATCATACCGATTAAAGTCTAATACAGCAAATTCCCCTTTACTATATGCCTCTACAATCACGTTCTTTTCTTCGGACGTTAAAGCGATTAACTTAGCATCATCATAATGGCAACCCCTCAAATTGACATGTTTCCGATCTATCAGATAGAGTGTATCGGCAGTAGCCAACGCTTTTATTTCTCCCTCATATATCGGTTTCCATTTAAGAGCTTCTTCCTTACATAGCTGTTCTTTAGTAAGGACGTCGCCAAGAATACCTTCTTGCTTATTCTTCTGTTTTTGGGCATTGATATTTAATCCTAAACTTAGTAGTCCCATAATCAAAAGCATTTTTAGTTTCATAATCCGCAGTTATTTATTATTAACAAACTACCATGTTTGCTTATTTTCTCGAAGTATTTTTTGTGCCCACTCATGTTCTTGTCGTGCAGCAAGCCTAAGCCACCGGAAAGCCTCTTCATCGCTTTGTTCGACACCTTTACCGTTTTTATAACAACACCCCATTAAATATTGGGCATCATCATTTCCTTGTTCAGCCGCTTTGCGAAGCCATTTAACGGCTTCTGTATAATCAATATCAAGACCACACAAACCCTTATAATAACATACTCCCAGATTTCTTTGCCCCATATCATATCCACCCTCTGCTGCAAGACGATACCACTTGATAGCCAAAGAATCGTTTTGTTCGATACCATCACCGAGTGCGTAACATCTGCCTATATGATTTTGTGCCCATAAATCCCCATGTTCGGCATCGTACAGATACGACTCAAACTCTGTGGCAAATTCTGGTTCCTTCGGTTTTTTCGCTTCTTCTGCTTCCCTTTCATGCATCTTTTGTTCATATTGGGCTTGCCTGTTATAATACAGTCCGGCCCAGTTGCCTGAAATCATATAATCGTTTTCCTCATTTCCCTGTGCTGCATTCAGGTGCATCAGCATCAAAGGGAATACGGGCATACACATAAGAACTACAAAAAAGAAGGTCTGTAGATGATTGTAGGTAAAAATAGCGAGCAAAACAATATGTAGTAGCACTACACCTGCAAGTATGAAGATATGGAATAAGTCACCCAACCCACCACCGAAATCAACTCTCAAATTCTCTACACCTTCACAGACTACTACCATAAAAAAGAACTCATAAGCCCATACAAGCAAATTTATGATTATCCATAACCGTTGTTTCCAACCAAATTTGTGATTATTATTAGTTGTATTCGTAAATAAATTAAGTATGATAACCAGCAAGCAAATGAAACAGACTGGTGACAGTAAGGCTACTAATCCCATGATAAAAAGAATTTAGTGATTGAAAATAATATTAATTTCACATATTATTAGGTTTGATTGCTCACAACATAGAATTTATATCATTAAGGGAATCAGCTTATCTGTTCCTTTTTTCATTCCAAGATGTAACTTCTTTCCCTCGTTTTACCTTTGCAGGGAATCCGTTCTTTCCTTAATGTACTCGTCGCACAAGGGCAACAATACATTTGCTTGTACGCATCCCAATTCGCTGCACTTCATCCAATCCTCACAGGCTCCCCGTTTGTCTCCGG